>Ga0189288_10111_pt1 | contig 89884 bp, 78 predicted proteins | sample UW105minimetaG_FD_130316 | JGI IMG/M metagenome (GOLD analysis project Ga0189288, IMG submission 130316) | Marine microbial communities from the Costa Rica Dome - UW105 mini metaG | ecosystem: Environmental > Aquatic > Marine > Oceanic > Photic zone | place: Costa Rica: the Eastern Pacific...
GCTCGGCCGTCGAACGGCGGGGGCGACTCGGGACTCACCGGGGTGACCGGCAGCCCGAGGACGGGGGTCTCGTCGGTCACGGTCAGTCGAGGAACGTGTCGAGCCCGAGGGTGAGCCCCGGGTGTTCGGCGACCCGCTTGCATGCGAGGACGACACCGGGCATGAAGCTCGACCGGTCGTAGCTGTCCTGGCGGATCGTGATCGTCTGACCCAGGGCGCCGAGGATCACTTCCTGGTGGGCGATCATCCCCTCCATCCGCACGGCGTGCGCACGAATGTTGCGCGGGCCGGCGCCGCCGCGGGCGCCCGGGTAGACCTCGTGCTGCGTGGGGTCGTCGGCGAAGTCGGCGTCGCGCGCTGCAGCCATCCGCTCGACGGTGGCGACGGCGGTCCCCGACGGTGCGTCGATCTTGCGGGTGTGGTGGAGCTCGATCACTTCGGCGGTGTCGAACCACGGTGCGGCCATCTCGGCGAAGCGCATCATCAGGACCGCAGAGATCGCGAAGTTCGGTGCGATGAGGCAGTTCGGGGCGTCGTCGGCGCCGAAGAGCGAGCGGTACTGGTCGAGCTCGTCGTCGGAGAACCCGGTGGTGCCGACCACGGCGTGGATGCCATGCATACCCAGCCACGGGATGCTCGCCCGGCCAGCGGTGACGTTGGTGAAGTCGACCACGACGTCACACGCCGCATCGGCGAACGCCTGCAGCTCGGTGGCGATGGCGACGCCCTCGATCGTCTCGCCTGATCCGCCAGGATCGACGCCGGCGACCAGTTCGAGATCGGCATCACCCGCCACGGCAGCACAAACGACCCGCCCCATCTGCCCAGCAGCACCATTCACGCCAACACGCATCCCCAGAGCGTACGCGCCACCCGCCTCCCCCTCAGGCCACCACCGATGAGAGGTGACAGCCCCGTCCGAAGACAGATCTCATCGCAGACGCGGCGAGGGGCCGCGTGCTCACGCACGCAGCCCCTCGGCCGGAACTCTCAGTTCTGATCGTCGTCAGCGGTGACGTACCGATCGTCGTCAGCGGTGACGTACCGATCGTCGTCAGCGGTGACGACGGCGGCCGCCGCGGCGGTTGCCACCGCCGCCGTTGCCGCTGCGGGGCTTCTCGGCGGCGGGGCCGAGGTCGCCCAGTTCGGCTTCGAGATCGGCGTCGAAGGCGTCTTCGAAGCTGACCTCTTCGATGCCGTTGCTCGAACCGTCGTCGGAACCAGCGTCGTCGGCGCCCGAGTCGTCGGACGACGACGAGCCACCGCCACCGTTGCCACCGTCGACCAGCGGCTGGGTGGGGCTGAGGCTGACCTTGCCCTTGTCGTCGATCTCGTCGACCTTGACCTCGATCGGCTGGCCGAGCTCCAACACGTCTTCGACGCTGTTGATGCGCTTGCCGCCACCCATCTTCGAGATGTGGACGAGACCGTCACGGCCCGGGAGGATGTTCACGAACGCACCGAACTTGGTGATGTTCACGACACGGCCCTGATACACCTCGCCGAGTTCTGCCTTCGGCGGGTCGACGATGTTGAGGATGGCCGTCTTGGCCTCTTCCATGCGCCACGACTCGACGGCGCCGATGGTGACGATGCCCTGGGCGCCGTCGTCGTCGACACCGATGTCGGCACCGGTCTCTTGCTGGATCGTGTTGATGACCTTGCCCTTGGGGCCGATGACCTCGCCGACCTTGTCGAGCGGGATCGTGATCGTGGTGATCTTCGGCGCCGTTTCGGCGACCTCGTCACGCGAGCCCTCGATCGCACCCTTCATGACCTCCTGGATCTGCATACGGGCGTCACGCGCCTGCTGCAGGGCCTGGGCCAGGACGTCGGCGGGGATGCCGTCGATCTTGGTGTCGAGCTGGAGCGCCGTGATGGCGTCTTCGGTACCGGCGACCTTGAAGTCCATGTCGCCCATCGCGTCCTCGGCGCCGAGGATGTCGGTGAGGGCGATGTACTGGTCGCCCTCGTTGATGAGACCCATGGCGATGCCGGTGACGTGACCGTGGGTCGGCACACCGGCATCCATGAGGGCGAGCGACGAGGCGCACACCGAACCCATCGAGGTCGAGCCGTTCGACGACATGACCTCGGAGACCAGGCGCAGCGTGTACGCGAAGTCTTCCTGGTTCGGGATGACGGGCAGGACCGCACGGGCGGCGAGCGCACCGTGGCCGATCTCGCGTCGCTTCGGCGAGCCGACACGGCCGGTTTCGCCGTTGGCCCACGGCGGCATGTTGTAGTGGTGCAGGTAGCGCTTGGTGTCGTTCGGCGACAGCGAGTCGATCACCTGATTCATGCGGGGCATGGCCATGGTGAGCACGGTCATGACCTGCGTTTCGCCACGCTGGAACAGACCCGAGCCGTGAGCGGTCGGCAGCGCCTTGACCTCGGCCGACACCGGGCGCAGGTCGGCGGGGCCGCGGCCGTCGATGCGGACGCCCTCGTCGAGCACGCGCTGGCGCATGACCTTCTTCATCAGCGAGCGAACGGCTTCCTTGACCTGCTTCTGCTGGCCTTCGAACTCGGCGCCCTCACCGCAGAGCGCCTCGACGGCGTCGGCGGCGACCTTGTCGGTGGCGGCGTTGCGCTCGGCCTTGCCGGCGATGGCGATGGCGGGCTTCATAGCCTCGGTCGCCTGTGCCTCGACGGCGGCGAACACCTCGGGGGTGTAGTCGAGGACCGGGGTCCACTCCATCGGCTCGATCGGGCCGTTGGTGGCGATGACCGAGGCGACGAGCTGACGCTGGAGCGCGATCGACTCCTTGATCCAGACCTTGCAGGCCTCGAGGCCCTCGGCGAGCACCTCTTCGGTGACCTTCTTGGCGCCGTCTTCGTAGTAGTAGAAGGCGTTCTCGGAGCCACCAGCCTCGACCATCATCACGGCGACGTCGCCGTTGTCGAGTTCACGACCGGCCACGACGAGTTCGAACGTGCCCTCGTCACCCTCGGCGTAGGTCGGGTGCCCGATCCACTCGCCCTCCTGGCTGTAGGCCATGCGGACGGCGCCGATCGGGCCGTCGAAGGGGATGCCCGAGATCATCAGCGCAGCCGAGGCGGCGTTGATCGAGAGCACGTCGTGCGGGTTCTCCTGGTCGGCGCCGAGGACGGTGGTGACGACCTGGGTCTCGTTACGGAAGCCGTCGGGGAACGACGGACGCAGCGGCCGGTCGGTCAGGCGGCAGGTGAGGATGGCTTCCTCGGTCGGCCGGCCTTCACGACGGAAGAACGAACCGGGGATCTTGCCCGCCGCGTAGGCGCGCTCTTCGACGTCGACCGTGAGGGGGAAGAAGTCGACACCGTCACGCACGCTCTTGGCGGCGTTGGCGGTCGTGAGGACCTTCGTGCCGCCGATGGAGGCCACGACGGCGCCCATCGACTGCGGGGCGAACTTGCCCGTTTCGAAGGAGAGGGTCTTCTCGGTTCCCGACACGGGACCGGAGACGGAAATGGGGTCAGCCACGAATGGCTCCTTTCTGCTCGCCGGCACCCTGCCGAAGAGCATCTGCGCACGCGGCACCCTGCCACGAGCGTTTCAGGAGGACGGGCGCTGGTTCCCAGTTGGTGACACCGAGATCAACAGCACTCCACACACCGCAACCATCGGAGTCAGCAACCGGCAACCAGTACCTGACACTCCGTCGTCCGGACCTTCCGGACGTGGAGAGTGTACCGGCGGCCAAGGGGAAACCGGGGACACCCCGAAAACAGCGAAACCGGCCGCTCCCATGCGGGCAGCAGCCGGTTCCGAATCAATCAATGAGCAAGATCGCACAGGAGGTTCGCTCGCAAGGCGCCGAGGACGGAGTTGCCTTCGCGCAACGACCGACGACGGCAACACAGCGAGCGGGCCGCCTGTGAGCCGATTTGGGCTTGCGGCTATCGCCGCAAGCCCAAATCGGCGACGATCTTGCGGTAGCGCTCGACGTCGATCGACTTGACGTAGTCGAGCATGCGGCGGCGACGGCCGACCAGCATGAGGAGGCCACGGCGGCTGTGGTGGTCCTTCTTGTGCACCTTGAGGTGCTCGGTCAGGTGGGAGATGCGCTCGGTGAGGAGTGCGATCTGGACCTCAGGCGAGCCGGTGTCGGACTCGTGGGTCTTGTGCTTCTCGATGGTTGCTGCCTTGTCGGGCATGTCATCTGCCTTCCGGTGCGTGCCGTACACACACTGTTCGATTCGGAGGTCGCATCCCGGTCGGGTGACCGGCCTGCATCACGCCTGCGCACTCCCCGGTTGCTGCCGAGGCGCCCAGACGGACCCCGCAATGCTACGGCGCCGCTGCGGCACCCCCAACGCGGCGCCAGACCAGCTCCGCCTGCCGAATTCAGGCGCGCCAGTCGATGAGGTGGGTGCGGGCGTTCTCGACATCGGCCCGGAGCTGCTCGATCAGCGCCTCGACACCATCGAACTTGCGCTCGGAGCGGAGGAAGTGGGTGAACCGGATCTGGGCCTCTTCGTCGTACAGCGACCCATCGAAATCGAGGAGGTGAGCTTCAAGCAATACGGAGTCGGCGTGTTCGTAGAACGTCGGACGGCGACCCAGGTTCAGCGCGCAGTCGTACTCGGAGCCATCGGGACGTCGATAGCGGCCGGCGTACACACCCTCGGCGGGCAGACAGATCCGGTTCCACACCTCGACGTTGGCGGTCGGGAAGCCGAGCAGCCGGCCGCGCTGATCACCTGCGCTGACCATGCCACGCACCTCGAAGGGGCGCCCGAGCATCGCGTTGGCGAGGCCGACGTCGCCGCCGGCGAGCGCACGGCGGATCGACGTCGAACTGACCGGTTCGTCGACACCGTCGGCTCTGCCCAGCAGCTCGACCGGGCGAACATCGAAATCGTGCTCAGCCCCGAGCTCCCGGAGCATCGAGACATTGCCCTCGCGGCCGCGACCGAAGTGGAAGTCGTCACCGACGACGATGGTCGACACTGCGAGGTGGCCGACGAGGGCCCGCTCGACGAACGACTGCGGCGACTCGGCCGCTTGTTCCTCGTCGAAGGAGATCAGGATCACCGCATCGAGGCCGGTCGCCTCGAGCAGCTCAAGCCGCTGCTCAGGGCTCGTGAGCAGCTTCGGGGCCGACTCGGGCCGCACCACGGTGGCGGGGTGCTTGTCGAACGTGACCAACGCGGAGCGAGCGCCCTGTTCTTTCGCCAGTCGGCACACCTGCTCGATCACCGATTGGTGCCCGAGGTGCACGCCGTCGTAGGCCCCGATCGTGGCGACGCAGCGCTCACCTGGGAACGCCGGCTCGGATTGATCGGTGATGACCCGCACGGTGCTCCACGCTATCCCTGACGCGTCGACGCTCCCAGATGACGCTCCAGCCGGTCAGGCCGGAACGACGACGAGCGGCTTGGCTGCTTCGCCTGCCCGCTCGTACACGGCGAGCAGGGTGCCCGCCCGGTCGAACACCGACCAGGGGCCAGGTCCGTCCCACGCCGGCAGCGGCCGTCCGTTGGCGACCTGCGCGGCGACGCGTTCGTCCACGTCGACCCGGTCGATCGTGCGTACCGCCTCTTCGACAGGCAGCAACTCGGCGTCGTCGGGTGGGGCCGCCTCTCCGATGGTGAACCGCCCGACGGCGCTGCGACGAAGCGAGCGCAAATGTGCTCCCCCACCGAGCAGATGCCCGAGGTCAGCGGCGAGGGTTCGGATGTAGGTGCCCGCCGAGCACTCGACGGCAGCGAGGAACACCATCGGATCGTCGGTCGGCACGAGCTGGAAGGAGTTGATCGTCACTGGACGAGGCGGCCGGTCGACCTCCTTGCCTTCGCGGGCCAGCTCGTGGAGTCGCTTGCCGTCGATCTTGATCGCCGACACCATCGGCGGCACCTGCTCGATGTCGCCGGTCAGGTGCTCCGCGACGAGACGCTGCGCCTCCTCGAGCGAAGGCGGCTCCATGTCGTGGGTGACCGTGACGGCGCCGTCGGCATCGAGCGAGTCGGTCTCGACGCCGAACGCGATCTCACCGAGGTAGCCCTTCGTCGTCTTCTCGACGAAGCGCAGCAGCTTGGTCGCCTTGCCGACCGCGACCACCAGAACGCCCGTCGCAGCGGGGTCGAGCGTGCCGCCGTGACCCACCTGGCGCTCATCGAATCGCTTGCGCAGCATGGCGACGACGTCGTGGCTGGTGACGCCTGACGGCTTGTCGACGATGCAGATGCCGTGCGTGGTCGCGGGACGCCGCTTGCGTGCCATGGTTGCTTCAGACCCGAGTTCGAGCCTCGTCAGTCGCGACGCTCACGATCGGCGCGCAGGATGTCGTCGATGCGGTCGGCCGAGCGGATTGCCGGGTCGGGCTGGAAGTCGAGGATCGGTGTCTTCTTCGCTCGAATCTGACGGGCGATCGACGACTGGATCCGCACGCGGTGCTCACCGAGCGCTTCGAGGATCTCCTCATCGCCATCTTCACCGGCCAGAGAGTCGTAGAACACGTGGGCACGGTTCAGCTCGGGGTCGACGTCGATCCCGGTGATCGAGACGAAGCCGAGTCGCTCGTCGTCGATACGAACCAGCTCCTCGGCGATGATCTCGCGCAGGGTCTCGCCCACTCGCGCGCTGCGGGAGTAGCTTTTCTTGCCGCCTCGTGCCATCGGTGCAGCCTAGGGCGTCGGCCGCTGTGGGCGCTCAGGTGTAATCGGGCGTGCCGCGGAGCGAACGCTTCAGCTCGGCCACACCGCTGGTGGCGAGCATCTCGACCGCGTCCCACAGCTCGGACGCCTCGGCGCCCTTCGGCGCCTTCGGAATGACCGGCCCGAAGAAGCTCCCCTCCCGATCGGTGCCCGGGCGGAAGGTGAGGATCGGCGTACCGACGTCGGGGCCGGTCCGGCTCAGCGCCAGTTCGGTCTCGGACCGCAACCATGCGTCATGCGACTCGTCGTCGGCGTGGTCGATGAACGCGGGGTCGAAACCAGCGTCGGCGAGCAGCTCGACCGTCAAGGCCTTCATGTCGCTGCGGGCTTCCTTACGGCGACCATCTCGATGCAGCGCGTTGCCGAGTGCCGTGTACCACCGACCGACGGCTTCACGATCGGTGTCACCCAGTTCGAGCCGGATCGCATCGGCGATGCGGAGCGCCTGATGGCCGTTGTAGTGACCCGCCCGGTACTCGGGCGTGTACCACTCGGCGTTGGTGTTCTCATTGAGGATCCACAACGAGATGAACCGCCAGTCGACGGTGTAGGAGCGTTGCTCCTGAACGTCCACCACCCAACGGGAGGTGATCCAGGCCCACGGTCAAACGGGATCCCAGAAGAAGTCGAGGTCAGGCCCAGGCGCAGCATCGCTCACGTCTCCGATCCTACGGCGACCCACCGATCGCCCCCGAACCCTCCGAGCTTCTGCGGTGGCATCGTCCCGGAATCCGGTACACGGACACCGTAGAAGTCCGTCAGGCAGCGGGAGGGGTCTCGGCTTCGGGCACCGGCAGGTGAACCCACCGCTCAAGCGCTCTCCGAAGCCGCCGCGCAGAGTCAGCGCGCTGCGGCGTGATGGCGCGGTAGGTCACCCGCTTCTCGACCAGTTGGTCTGGTCGCGGTGGACCACCCCGTGTTGGCGTCGATCGAGTTGTTCCAGTCGCACACCTCGTCCGCGAGCGCTGCAACGCGGCTTCCGGAAAGGTGACCCGATTCTGCGGTGGCTCCGTTCCGGTTTCCGGGACGATCACACCGCAGAACGGGCCGGGTCGAACGTGTCAGTCGAGGACGGGGAAGTGGCAGGCAACGAAGTGGCCGTCGCCGCCGTCGCCCCCACCCTCCGCGTCGATCTGGCGGAGCTCAGGTTCCTCGGTACGGCACTTGTCGGTCGCAGCCGGGCAGCGAGAGGCGAACCGGCAGCCGGCGGGCGGGTCGATCGCCGACGGCAGCTCACCCTCGATCGACACGTCGTCGGCGACGGCCTGGGCGCCGGGGATCGCCGCCATGAGCGCACGCGTGTAGTGATGCGTCGGGCGAGCGAACAGCTCGTCGGAGCCGGCGATCTCACAGGTCTTGCCCATGTACATCACCATCACGCGGTCGGAGATGTTCTTGACCACCGACAGGTCGTGGCTGATGAACATGAGGCTGACGCCGTAGCGGGCCTTCATGTCTTCGAGCAGGTTGAGGATCTGGGCCTGCACCGACACGTCGAGTGCCGACACCGGCTCGTCGCAGATGATGACCTTCGGATCGAGCACGAGCGCCCGAGCGATCGAGATGCGCTGGCACTGACCACCCGAGAACTGGTGCGGCTTGCGCTCGCCGTAGCGGGGGTCGATGCCGACCGCCTCCATCAGCTCCTCGATGCGATCGAGCTGCCACGTGTCGTTGTCGCCCCACACCTTGAGGCCCTCGGCGATGATCTCGTGGACCGTGCGTCGCGGGTTGAGCGACGAGATCGGGTCCTGGAAGATCATCTGGAACTCGGGCCGCACCTGGCGGAGCTGCTCGGTGCTGAACTTCGTGATGTCTTGGCCCTTGAACCAGACCGACCCGTCGGTTGGACGGGGCAACTGGATGGTCGCCTTGGCGGTGGTCGACTTTCCACAGCCCGACTCGCCGACGATGCCGAGCGTCTCGCCCTCGACCAGGTCGAAGCTCACGTCGCTGACGGCGTGGACCTTCTGGCCCCGACCGATCGGGAACTCGACGACCATGTGCTCGACGCGCACGAGCACGTCGTCACGTTCACGCAGGTGAGCGGTACCGGAACCGGCCATCAGACGAGTTCTCCTTCGACCTCGGCCATCGGCAGGCCGGCGGCGGTTTCGCCAGCCGCACGGTTGGCGGCCAGGGCGGCTTCGCCAGCCGGCGTGCCAACGGGATGGAAGCAGGCATAGACGTGATCCGCTGCACCGCCCTCGTCAGCCGACAGCGTCGGCTTCGAGTTGAGGCAGTCGGCCTGAGCGTTGCGACAGCGGGCTGCAAACGGGCAACCAGCGGGCGGGTCGAGCAAGTTCGGCGGGCGACCGGGAATCGGCTGCAGGCGGGTGTGGCTCGGCTTCGACGGATCGGGAATCGACTCGAGCAGCGCCTGGGTGTACGGGTGGCGCATGTCGGAGAACAGCTGATCGGCCGTGGCCATCTCCTGGATGCGACCGGCGTACATGACCCCGATGCGGTCGGCGCGGCCGCGGGCCACGCCGAGGTCGTGAGTGATGAGGATCATCGACATGTTGCGCTCATGACGGAGTTCATCGAGCAGGTCGAGGATGGTCTTCTGGACGGTGACGTCGAGGGCGGTGGTCGGCTCGTCGGCGATGAGCAGGCGCGGCTCACACGCAAGCGCCATGGCGATGACGACACGCTGGCGCATGCCGCCCGACAGCTCGTGCGGATACTGCTTCATCCGTTGCTTCGGCGACGGGATGTGCACCTGTTCGAGCAGTGCGATCGCCCGCTCGTCGGCCTCGGCCTTCGACACGTCGAGGTGGTAGCGCATCGCCTCAGTGAGCTGCGAGCCGATGCGCTTGACCGGGTTGAGCGAGGTCATCGGGTCTTGGAAGATCATGGCGACCTCGACGCCGAAGAAGTGCTTGCGCTCAGCCTTCGACAGCTGATCGATGTCACGACCACCGATCTTGATCGTTCCGGTGCGCGTGCCGTTGCCGGCGAGCAGGTTGATGAAGGTGCGTGAGAGCACCGACTTGCCCGACCCCGATTCGCCCACGATCGCCAGCGTCTCGCGCTCTGCGATACGCAGCGAGACCCCGTCGACCGCACGAAGCGTGCCCGCTGGCGTGTCGAACTCGACGACCAGGTCGTCGACCTCGAGCATGTTGGTGCTGGAACGATCGCCGGTCACCCGATCCCCGCTTCCCTGATGTCGTAGCGCTTGAGTAGCTGGTCGCCCACGAAGTTGAGCGACAGCACGGTGAGGAAGATGACGAGGCTCGGCATGATCACCATGTGCGGGGTCTCGTCGATCTTGATCTGGCCCTCGGCGATGATCTTGCCCCACGTGATGGTGGGCGGCTTCACGCTCAGGCCGAGGAACGAGAGCGTTCCCTCGACGACGATGATGATGCCGGTCGTGAGGAAGGCGAACGACAGCATCGACGGCAGCACGTTCGGGAGCACCTCGCGGAAGAGGATGACCGACTTCTTCACGCCGAGCACCTCGGCGGCCTTGACGTACTCGCGGTCGGCCACCTGCAACGTGCTGGCACGCACGATGCGGGCCAGCGCCGGAATCGCCAGCAGCGACAACGCTGCGATCACCCAGAACAGCTCCTGGCCGCGGATCGTGACGATGAAGATCACCAGCAGGAGCGCAGGAATCGACAGCGTGACGTTGATGATGAGGCGGACCAACGAGTCGGTCCGACCCCGGTAGTAGCCGGCGACGAGGCCCATGGCCCCGCCGACGATGATTCCGACGAAGGTGACCGACAGCCCGACGAAGAGCGAGATCCACGCACCTTCGACCACCTGCGACAAGATGTCTTGACCGAACGACGCGTTGCCCATCAGGTTGCTCCACGACGGACCTGCGGCGATCTTGTCAGCGTTGCGCTCGTTCGGGTCGACGAGCAGCGGCAGTGACTCGCCGAATATCTTGCCGAGCACGGTCACGGTGACGAGGAAGACCAGCCACACCACCGACAACTTGAAGACGAGCGGGCTCTTCTTCTTGGTCTTGGGGCCTTCGGCCGCCTCCTCCTGCGCAACCGCCGCATCGGCGGAATGGCTGGCGATCTGATCTGCGACGTTACTCATCGGTCGTCGTCGGCCTTCACTCGGGGATCGACAGCGGTGTAGAGCACGTCGATCACGGTGTTGGTGAAAATGAACAGGACCGCCACCAGGGCGACCACGGTCTGCACGGCGAAGAACTCGCGGCGAGCGAACGCCTCGAGCAGATAGCTCCCCATGCCGTCGAAGTCGAAGATGAACTCGACGACGATCGCGCCATTGACCAGCTGGGCGATGTTGAGGCCGAGCACGGTGATGAGCGTGACCGTCGAGGGCCGCAACACGTGGCGCAGCAGGATGTGGGTGTTCGACATGCCCTTCGCCTTGGCGACCGACACGAAGTCCTGCTGCAGGTTCTGGATCATGTCGGCGCGCAGCAACCGCAGATACACCGGGGTGGCGGCGAGACCGAGCACGAGCGCCGGAAGCCAGACCGACGACAGGTGTTCCCAGGCCCCTTCGGACCAGGGCTTGTAGCCGGTGAGCTGGAAGATGTCTCGCTCGATCGCGAAGACGTAGCGCAACGTGACGCCGAGCACGAACACGGGGATCGACAGGAGCGCGAAGGCGAGGAAGTTGGTGGCGCCATCGGCGTCACGCCCACCCCGGAAGAGATGGAACACGACCGCCGGAACGATGATGCCGAGGAACACGACGGAGCTCAGCTTCCAGCCACCGAGGATTCCGACCAGCACCAGTGCACCGATGCCGAGTGGCAGCAACCAGGCCGGGATCTTGGACCTCCCCGCTCGGCCTGCCTGGTACGCCGACCAGATGCCGAGCGGCACCGCCAGGAAGAGTGCCAGCAACTGGCTGTAGAGGAAGAGCCACGCTGTGCGCGGCATACGTTGTTGGATGACCTCGCTCAGTGGCTCCTGGTTCTTGTAGAACGCGTAGCCGAGGTCTTGCTCGAACACGATCTGGTTGACCCAGCTGAGGTACTGCTGCACTGGACCGTCGTCGAGCCCGCGGTCTTCGACACAGGCGTCGACCGCTTCTTTGTTGGCACCGGTGCCGAGCGCGGTGACACACGGCTGAGCGTTTGGTGAGACGTCGAGCTCTTCGAGCGCCGCCTGCACCTCTTCGTCGGCCGATGCGAAGCGCAGCAACACCGACACGCCGAACGTGACGATGACGAGGACCAGAAGGGCCCCGCCGAAGCGCTTGAGCGCGAACCGCCAACCGGCGGCCTTGACGATCCAGACGATCAATGTCAGGAGCGCGAACAGGATGATGAACAAGATCATGTGATGACAGCGACCGAAGCCCGCATCGGGGGCCGCCGCGATGAGCGGCCCCCGATGCGGTCGGTCAATGGTTCAGTGGATCAGCTCTCGACCCAGGCTTCTTGCAGGAAGTAGCGGCCAGCGAAGGAGCCGACCGTCTGGGTTTCGCCGCCGATGGTGATGGTGTTGATGCCATGCACACCCTGGCGGTAGCCGTTGTTCCACTCGGTGGTGTTGAGCCACAGGTTGTAGACGTTCTCGGCGAACAGCGTGTTGATCTGCTTGCCGAGCTCGTCGAGCTCACCCTGGTCGGTGGTCGCCCAGGTCTGCTGGAGCAGCGCATCGAGGTCGGTATCGACGATGCGGCCGAAGTTGAGGGCGAGGCCCTCGGCGTGACGGCTGTGCCACCACACGTACTCCAGACCAGGGTTGCCCTGACCGTGGTTACGCCAGGCGAACACCTCGAAGGCACCGCCGATGGCTCGGGTGATGAGCTCCGACTGGTCGAACTGGTCGATGTTGACGTTGAGGCCACAGTTGGTCGACCACATGTCGGCGAACAGCTCGGCGGTGAGCAGGTTCGACGGCACGTTGGTGGTGCCGTAGTTGATCACCTCGGGACGACCGATCTCGTCGAGCAGCGCGTTGCCGGCGTCGGGGTCGAACTGCGGGAAGCCCGGGTCCTCGATGTAGCCGGCCGAGCCCTCGGCGAACGGGCCGTTGGCGAGGTCGTTGCCAGGCGCACGGAAGGCGATGTACTCATCGCGATCGGTGCACAGTGCGACGGCCCGACGGAGATCGGGGTCGTCGAACGGCGGGACCGCGTTGTTGAACATGAGGTAGCTGGTCTCACGGTCGGCCGCAATGGGCTGGAGTGAGTTGCCGGCATCGAGCCACTCGGTGGTCCAGAACTCCTTGTTCTCGCCGAAGGAGTCCATGTTCAGATCGGCGTCGCCGGCTTCCATGGTGGCCCGGCGTGCGGACACGTCGGGAACCGGGCGGAAGTCGATGGCGTCGAGGTACGGGAGTGCCTCACCGTTGCCGTCGGTGCGCCAGTAGTCGGGGTTCGCTTCGAGGCGGGTCACCTCACCACGAACCTGCTCGACCATCCGGAACGGGCCGGTGGCGATCATGAGATCGGCAGCGCGGGTCTCCGAATCCCAGAAGCTCGGGGCGATCAGCCAGCCGGTACGGCCAGCGAGGTTGTAGCCGAACGTCGCGAACGGCACGTCGAAGCTGACCGTGACGGTCTTGTCGTCGACGAGCTGGATCGCCGTCGACGGATCGCCACCGAGCAGCGGCGATGCACCACCGGCGAGATCGAGGAACACCTGGCCCTGCAGAATGCCGCTCGCCATCTCGATCAGGCTCCGCTGGACCGCAGCACCGTCGGCGGGCGTGCCGTCGTGGAAGACGACGCCGTCACGCATGACGAGGGTCCACTCGGTAAAGTCGTCGTTCGTCGAGAACGACTCGAGCAGGAACGGCTGCAGTTCATTGTTCGCGTCGGCGATGATCAGGTTGTCGGCGACCTGGTTCATGACCGAGATACACGACACGGCGCAGTTGGCGCCCGGGATGTCCCAGGTGTCGGACTCGGCCTCGAGCAGCGCCACCAGGGTCCCGCCACGCTGGATGTCCATCGACATCGCATCGTCGTCCATGGCGTCGTCGCCATCTTCCATGGCGTCGTCGCCATCTTCCATGGCGTCGTCGTCGGCCGGCTCCTCGGCTGGCTCGTCGTCGGCCGGCTCCTCAGCTGGCTCGTCGTCGGCCGGCTCCTCAGCCGGCTCCTCACCACCCTCGTCTTCAGCCGGTGCCGGCTCGTCGGCCGGTTCCGAGTCGCTGTCGCTGCCGCCGCAGGCGGCCACGACCAGCGCGCCCGCCAGGAGCGGTGCGGCCACGGTACGAAGTCGTCTCATCGATTCCCCCAATGTGTGTTCGACCCTGTGGGTCGACGGAGAGTCCCCTGTGGATCCCCCGTTCGGCGAGAGTATGTCACCCGTCACACCAATATTTGGCACCGGAGCGAATCACGAGTGCGCATTCCGATTCGGGAAGCGACACGACCGCCGCTCGGCACCCGGTGAAGGAGCCAGACGGCGGTCGTGTCGATGGGCCCGAGCGGGCTCCGAACTCAGTTGAGGGTGCGCTCGATCTCGACGTTCTCGTACGTCTCGATGATGTCGCCCGGCTTCAGATCCTGGAAGTCGTCGAGGCCGATACCGCACTCGAAGCCCTCGCGGACCTCACGCACGTCGTCCTTGAACCGCTTGAGCGAGCTGATGCTGCCCTTCCAGATGATCGAACCATCACGCAGGAAGCGCACACCCGACCCACGGGTGATGACGCCCGACTGGACGTAGCAGCCAGCGATCGCACCGAGCCTCGGCACCCGGAAGATCTCGCGGACCTCGGCTTCGCCGGTGACCTGCTCTTCGTACTCAGGCTCGAGCATGCCGACCATCGCCTGCTCGATGTCTTCGAGCAGCTTGTAGATGATCTCGTAGGTGCGGATCTCAACACCGGCCTGTTCGGCGGCCTTACGAGCCTTGCCATCGGGGCGGACGTTGAAGCCGATGATCGTGGCGTTGGTCGCCTCGGCCAGCGTGATGTCGTTCTCGGTGATGCCACCCACCGCACGGTGGACGAATGACACCTCGACCTCGTCGGAGTCGAGCTTGCGCAGCGACTCGGTGACGGCTTCGAGCGAGCCCTGAACGTCGGCCTTGATGAGCAGGTTGAGCGACGCCTTCTCGCCCGACTGGATCTGGGCGAAGATGTCTTCGAGTTTCGTACCGGTCTTGACCCGGCTGTCTTCTCGGAGATGCTTCGCCTTGAGACGCTCGGCGCGAGCTTCGCCCACGGTGCGAGCGACCTTCTCGTCGGGAGCCGCACGGAACTCGTCGCCCGCTTCGGGCACGGTCGACAGACCCAGGACCTGGACGGGCGTCGACGGGCCCGCCGTCTTCACCTGCTCGCCCTTGTCGTTGATCATCGCCCGCACACGACCCCAGGCGCCGCCGGCCACGATCGGCTGACCGACCTCGAGCGTGCCCTTGTCGACGAGGATCGTCGCCACCGGGCCGCGACCCTTGTCGAGCTGGGCCTCGATGACGATGCCCTTCGCACGACCCTCGGGGTTGGCTTGGAGCTCCTCGAGTTCGGCAACGAGCTGGAGCTGTTCGATCAGATCGTCGACGCCGAGCCCCTGGAGGGCCGACATCTCGACGACGATCGTGTCGCCACCCCACGATTCCGGCACGAGTTCGTACTCGGCGAGCTGGGTGAGGACCCGCTGCGGATCGGCGTTGTCCTTGTCGATCTTGTTGACCGCCACGACGATGGGCACCTCGGCCGCACGTGCGTGGTTGATCGCCTCGATCGTCTGCGGCATGAGGCCGTCGTCGGCGGCCACCATGAGCACCACGATGTCGGTGGCCTCGGCGCCGCGAGCGCGCATCTGCGTGAATGCAGCGTGACCCGGGGTGTCGAGGAACGTGACGGAGCCCATCTGGTTGGTGACCGTGTAGGCGCCGATGTGCTGCGTGATTCCGCCGGCCTCGCCGTCGACCACGTTCGCGCCGCGGATGTTGTCGAGCAGCGTCGTCTTGCCGTGGTCGACGTGGCCCATCACGGTGATGACCGGCGGGCGCGGCTCGAGGTTCTCGTCGTCGTCGGAGTCGTCGAACAGCTTCTGCAGCTCGACCTCTTCCTCCTGGCCGGGCTCGACCAGCAGGATGTCGGCACCGATCTCGAGCGCGAACAGCTCCATCTGCTCATCGGCGAGCGTCATGGTCGCGGTGACCATCTCCCCGTTGTTGAGCAGGAACCGGACCACGTCGGCCGCGGTGCGGTTCAGCTTCGGGCCGAACTCCTGTGCTGACACACCACGCTCGATGACGACCTCGCCCTCGGGGACGGGAGCATCGGACGACGTGTACTGCATCGCGGTGGGCTGCAGCTCGTCTTGGTCGCGCCTGCGACGACGACGGCCGCGACCGCGAGGAGGCCTGCGACCGCCACCGGGGCGACCGGCGCCACCGGGGCGCGGACCGCCACCGGGACCGCCACCGGGGCCACCGCCACCAGGGCGATAGCCGCCGCCACCGCCACCGCCACCGGGACGCCCGCCACCGGCGGGCCGCTGTACGGGGCGGGTCGGCCGTGCCGAACCGGGCGGCGGCGGGATGGGCTTGCCGCTCGGCGACAGTGGGCGCGCTGCTCCGGGCGGCGGCGGAATGGCCTTGCCGCTGGGGCTCGTGGGCGGGCCGGCCGGCGCGGGAGCCGGAGCGGACTCGTCGGTGCGAGCAGCCGGCGCGGCCGGCGGCGGGGTGCCGTCGGCCCCGGGGCGGGCGCTCGAGATGACACGCCGCGGTGGCGCCGGCGGCGGAGGCTTCGGCGCCTCGGGCTCGGGCTTGGGAGCGGCGCCAGCGACCTTCGGGATCGGCTGACCGGTCGCCGCAGCGACGACAGCGTCGGCTGCCGACGGTGCACGCTCGGGTGCGGGAGCTGGGGCCGGCGCAGGAGCGGGAGCTGGGGCGGGTGCCTCAGCGGCCGGTTCCGGAGCGGGAGCCGGAGCGTCTTCGGGAGCGGGAGCCGGGACAGCCTCGGGCGCTGACGCTGTTTCGACCGTCGGAGCCTCGGTCGCTTCGGCGGGCTCGGACGCAGCGGCCTGCTTCGAGGAGACGACCTTCGCAGCGGCGGTCTTCTTCGCAGCCGTCTTCTTGGCGGCGGTCTTCTTTGCGGCGGTCTTCTTGGCAGCCGGCTTCTTCGCTGCGGTCTTCTTGACGGCGGCCTTCTTCTTGGCCGGCTTCTTCTCGACCTTGGGCTCTTCGGGCTGCTCGTCGCGGGTCAGACCCTCACGTTCGGCGCGCCGACGGAGCATGTCGGCGTATGCCTCCTGGAGCGACGACGACGGGCCCTTCGCAGCCACGCCCGCCTTGCCTGCCAGGTCGAGCAGTTCGGCATTGGTCATCCCGAGCTCTTTCGCGAGCTCGTGGATCCTGATCTTCTTGGCTGGCACGCTTCGATTCAACCTTTCCCTGTCGTCATTCCCCACACGTCACCCATGACGGTGGTGTTCCTCTGCACGACGCACCGCAGCGCGGAGATCGTCGTGGTCTCGTTCGGTGAGCTTCGTTCGCCACGCCCGGTCGAACTGTTGGCGGCGAAACGCAAGGTCGAGACATTCCTCGATCGAGGCTCGACAGAGCCACGCCCCACGGCCGATGCTCGGCCCGTCGACGACGACCGAGTGGCCACCATCGACGAGCGTACGCGTGACGCGGACCAGCTCGGAGCTGGCTCGACGTTCCCGACACCCGATGCAGGTGCGAACCGGGACGCCACGGGGCGCGGCGGGTACGTCAATCGCTCGAACCCGCCTCGGTGTAGCCGGCCGCCTCGGCGGACTCGGGTGTGTCGAACCACAGCTCGGCGACCGTCGACTCGAACCACTGCCCGTCGGGCTGGTGGTACTTCATCGAATCGCTGTTGCCCTTGATCGGGAAGCCCTCGGGGGCCTCGGCCCGATCGTCGAGCACGGCGTGCGCGCCGGCGGGCAGCTCGCTGGCCCCGGCGTCGGCGGTCTCGTCGGCCTCGTCGGCCTCGTCTTCGGCAGCTTCGGCCTCGGCCGCTTCGGCGGCGGCCTCGGCGGCGAGCGCAGCGGCCTGCTGGTCTTGCCAGGCCGACTCGCTGATGACCGTGCCGTCGGCGGCGTGCCACTCCATCTCGCCGGTTTCGGCGTTGGCGACCCATTGACCGTCGGCGTAGTCGACGTCTTCCTCGTCGGCACCGCCGGCAGGCACGCCCTCGGCGTACTGCGTTTCGGAGCGGATGTCGACGCGCACACCGGTGAGGCGGGCGGCGAGGCGGGCGTTCTGGCCCTCACGCCCGATCGCCAGGCTGAGCTGATGATCGGGGACGATCACGTCGGCCTGGGTGAGGTCGTCGGAGATGATGACCTGGTTGACCTTGGCCGGCGACAGCGCCTTGGCCACGAAGTCGGCCAGGTCTTCTGAGAAGGGGACGATGTCGATCTTCTCACCACGCATCTCGTTGACGACCATCCGGACGCGTCCGCCACGGGCGCCCACGCAGGCGCCGACCGGATCGACGTTGTGGTCGTTCGACCACACGGCGATCTTCGTGCGGTGGCCGGGTTCACGGGCGCAGGCCTTGATCTCGACGATGCCGTCGGCGATCTCGGGGACCTCGAGCTCAAAGAGGCGCTTGATCAGGCCCGGGTGGGTGCGCGACACGACGATCTGCGGGCCCTTCGGCGTGCGACGGACCTCGACGATGTAGGCCTTCTGGCGCTCGCCCTGGGCGGGGCGCTCGAACGGCACCTGCTCGGCCTGCGGGAGCAGCGCCTCGGCGCGGCCGAGGTCGAGCAGCGTGTAGCGAGCGTCGGTGCGCTGGATGATGCCGGTGACGAGGTCACCCTCGCGGTTGGCGTACTCCTCGAACTTGCGGTCGGACTCGACCTGGCGGATGCCCTGGCTCATGACCTGTCGGAAGGTCTGAGCAGCGATGCGACCCATCTCCGACTTCTTCGGCGTGTCGTCACGCTCGTTGATCCAGTTGCCGTCTTCGTCGACGTCGTACGCGACGAAGGTGAACTCCATGGTCTCGGGGTCGACCTCGACCACGACCTCGTCGGCCGCGTCGGGGCGCCGCTTGTAGGCGAGCGCCAACGCCTGCACCAGCACCTGGAGCAGTTCGTTCTCGTCGAGCCCCTTGGCGTCGGCCAGGGCCGAAACCGCTTCTCGCATGTCGATGTCGTTCATGACTGCTTCGCTTTCTTGGAGTTGCTCTGCTGCTTCGATTGGGAGTTCTTCGCGCCGGCGTTCTTCGACTTGCCGTTCTTGCCGCCGCCGGGCTTCGGGGCAGGGCCCCAGTTGAAGACCGTGCGGGCCTTGTCGATGTCGGCGATCGTGACCGCGCGCTCATCGCCCGAATCGAGCAGGAGCGTGGCGGTGGTGTCGTCGGCGGCGACGAGCTTGCCGTCGACACGCCGTTGCTCGCCGTCACTCACGGCGTGACCGGCGAGCCGCACCGTGATGTCCTTGCCGACCTCACGCTGGAAGTGGCGCGGCGTTCGGAGCTGGCGCTCGAGGCCTGGGCTGGTGACCTCGAGGGTGTACTTGCCCGGGATCGGATCTTCGTGGTCCATCTCGCGTGAGATGAGGCGGGTGGCCAGCGCCAGCGTGTCGAGGTCGACACCGCCTTCGGATCCGGGTGGCGTGTCGATCGTGATGCGGATCGTGCCCGAGCGGCGCTCGACGTCGTAGAGCTCGAGGCCGAGGTCGTCGGCGATGGGCGCGACGAGCTCGGTCACGGTGTCGATCTCGTTCGCCATGTCGCCTCCCTTCCCTCTGCTCCTCGTGCCCGAAAGTGTCGTGTTCAACAAACAAGGCGTGAGGCAGAGCCCCACGCCTTGGTCATCAGAACCAAATTGCGGAGTACACGTTAGCAGGAAACGGCGCCGATCTGGGGCGACGTTGTCCGAGGATCGACGCCTATCTGGTTGAGCCCTCGGCCGACCCGGTGCGGAGGATGCCCTCGCCCTCGAACAGGGCGCACAGCACCTCCCGGTCGTCGATCTCGGCCCACGACTCAGCGGTCGGGCGAATCGGGGTGACGTCGTACACCGATTGGGAGAAGTCGACGCCGACGAAGCCGCGGAACGCTGCGAGACACCCTTCGGCCGCCTGCTCGAACACCTCGCTGTCGCCCGGGTAGTCGCCGTCGGCGAGATCGAACGCGTGGTACACCTCGAGCTGGTGCGGCTCGCTGCACGGCACCACGGGAAGCGAATCGAACACGTCGTCCGCGTCGATGTCGGTCTCGGCCACGCAGTCACCGACCTGGAGCCGGAACACCCCGACCTCGCCACCCGAGGTGACCTCACCCGACTCATCACGCTGGGTGTTGTCGCTCGTCGCACTGTTCCCGCAGCCGGCCAGCGCCGCCAACGCGCCCACTCCGACGAGCACCCGAACACCGATCCCGGTCATCACGTCCCCAGCATGCCAACGGATCGCAGCAGCCGGCCGGTTCTGCGTCAGCGCAGACGGCACTGGACACCAGATGCACTCACGCAGAACTCGGAGTCGCCCGAAACGGGCTCCGGAACCACCGTCGCCAGGGCGGTAGGTTGCTCGCCGTGCTGCGCATGTCGACGCTCTTCCTCCGCACGCTCCGCGACGACCCGGCCGATGCCGAGATCGCGAGCCACCGGCTCCTCGTCCGAGCCGGTTACATCCGCCGCGCTGCGCCCGGCGGCTTCTCGTGGCTGCCGCTCGGCTATGAGGTCTACCGCAACGTCGAACGCATCGTTCGCGAAGAGATGAATGCTGCTGGCTTCCAGGAGGTGCACTTCCCGGCGCTCCTGCCGAAGGAGCCCTACGAGCGCACCGGCCGCTGGGTCGAGTACGGCCCGAACCTGTTCCGTCTCGTCGATCGCAAGGGCGCCGACTTCCTCCTCGCACCGACGCACGAGGAGATGTTCACCCTGATGGTGAAGGACCTGTACTCGTCGTACAAGGACCTGCCGCTGTCGATCTACCAGATCCAGACGAAGTACCGCGACGAAGCGCGCCCGCGGGCGGGTCTGCTCCGTACCCGCGAGTTCGTCATGAAGGACTCGTACAGCTTCGACCTCAGCGACGAGGGACTCCAGGCCAGCTACGACCAGCACCGTGAGGCCTACATCTCACTGTTCGATCGGCTCGGCCTTCCGTACGTGATCGTGTCGGCGATGTCGGGCGCCATGGGCGGCTCGGCATCTGAGGAGTTCCTGTCGCCGATGGAAGCCGGCGAAGACACCTACATCCGCTGCACTTCGTGCAACTACGCGGCCAATGTCGAAGCGGTGACCACGCCAGCGCCCGATGCGATCTCGCTCGACGGACTGCGCGACGCCATCGTGCACGACACCCCCGACACGCCGACGATCGAGACGCTCGTCGACTTCGTCAACGGCGCCGCCGAGCTGCGGCACCCCGATCGCGACTGGACCGCCGCCGACACGCTGAAGAACGTCGTGGTGAACCTGCGCCACCCCGACGGCACCGTCGAGCCCCTCGCCATCGGTCTGCCGGGCGACCGCGAGGTCGACATGAAACGCCTCGAGGCACAGGTCGCGCCGGCCGAGCCGGAGCCGTTCACCGAGGCCGACTTCGCGAAGTACGACGCACTGAAGAAGGGATACATCGGCCCGAGCGGCATCAAAGAAGCCGGGATTCGCTACCTGGTGGACCCACGCGTCGTCGACGGCACGCAGTGGATCACCGGCGCCGACGTCCACGGCAACCACGTCATCGGCCTCACGATGGGTCGCGATTTCAGCTCCGACGGCACGATCGAAGCCGCCGAGATCCTTGACGGCGATCGGTGCCCGGTGTGTTCCAGCGCCGTCGAGATGGCACGCGGCATCGAGATCGGCCACATCTTCCAACTCGGCCGCAAGTACGCCGAGGCCCTCGAACTCACCGTGCAAGACGAGAACGGCAAACCGGTCGTGCCGACCATGGGGTCGTACGGCGTGGGCGTCACCCGCTGCCTCGCTGCGGTCGCTGAAGCCAACCACGACGAATCCGGTCTCATCTGGCCGCGCCAGATCTCACCCGCCGACGTCCACCTCGTGATCGCCGGCAAGGAGGGTGGCCCGCAGCGCGACGCTGCTGAGCAGCTCGCCTCCGAGCTCGAGTTCCGCGGCCTGCGGGTGCTGTTCGACGACCGTGTCGGCGTGTCGCCCGGCGTTCGATTCAAGGACGCCGAGCTCATCGGCGTGCCGACCATCGCCGTGGTCGGTCGCGGTGTCGCCGACGAGGACAACCCGACCATCGAGGTCAAGGACCGAGCGACCGGTGAACGGGAAGACGTCCCGCTCGCCGCCGCCGCCGAACACCTCGTCACCATCTGCTCCTGAATCTCATCTGGGGTCAGACCCCAGATGAGATTCAGGCGTCCCATCTGGGGTCTGACCCCTGTTGAGACATCCGGTCCGTTTCGGGGGACCACTGCGGGTTACGTTCGCTGCGTCAGCGAGAGGACTGGGGGGTCCATGTACGCAGCACCGTTCCTGAGCACAGCACCGGACCGTCCGGCGTTCATCATGGCGTCGACGGGCGAGACGGTGTCGACGAGGGAGTTCGAAGAGCGATCAAATCAGCTCGCTCACCTCCTGCTCACCCACGGGCTCGGCCCGACCGACCACTACTCCATCTTCATGGAGAACAACAATCGCTATCTCGAGGCGTGCGGTGCTGGGCAGCGGAGCGGGCACTACTACACCTGCGTCAACTCGTACCTGACCGCTGAGGAGGTCGCCTACATCGTCGACAACTCCGACTCCCGAGTGCTCATCACCTCGGCCTCGCGATGCGACGTGGCGATGGCCGCCATGGCCGACTGCCCGAAGCTCGAACTGGTGCTGGTGGTCGGCGGCGCAGCAGCCGGCATCGACGCATCCGACGAGCGGGTGCGCGACTACGAAGCAGCCGTCGCCGAGCACCCGACCAACCCGATCCCGAACGAACGGCTCGGTACCCCGATGCTCTATTCGTCGGGTACGACCGGTCGACCGAAGGGCATCCTGCGTCCGCTCCCCGACGAGCCGCCGACGTTCGAGATGCCGCTCTTCACGTTCCTCAGCAGCCTGTGGCAGTACCGCGAGGGAATGATCTACCTGTCCCCCGCCCCGCTCTATCACTCGGCGCCGCAGGCGGCGGTCGGACTCACGATCAGCGCTGGCGGTACGGCGATCATCATGGAGCGCTTCGATCCGGCCGAGTACCTCCGCCTGATCGAGCAGTACGGCGTCACCCACACCCAGCTGGTGCCGACCATGTTCAGCCGCATGCTCAAGCTGCCTGACGAGGAGCGGCTGGCGCACGACCTTTCGTCGCTCCAGATCGCCGTGCACGCTGCGGCGCCCTGCCCGCCGCAGGTGAAGGAGCAGATGATCGACTGGTGGGGGCCGATCATCCACGAGTACTACGGCGCCACTGAGGGCCTGGGGTTCGCCGCGTGCAACAGCGAGGAGTGGCTGGCGCACCGGGGCACGGTCGGCAAGATCGTGCTCGGCGACGTCCACATCCTCGACGACGAGGGCAACGAACTTCCCCAGGGCGTCCCAGGCACCATCTGGTTCGAGACCGCCACCGACTTCGAATACCACAACGACGAGGAGAAGACCGCCGAGGCGACGTCGTCCGACGGGCGGATGACCACCGTGAACGACGTCGGCTACGTCGATGACGACGGGTTCCTCTACCTCACCGACCGGGCGACGTTCATGATCATCTCGGGCGGCGTGAACATCTACCCGCAGGAGACCGAGAACCTGCTGATCACCCACCCGAAGGTGGCTGACGCGGCCGTGTTCGGCGTGCCCAACGAAGACCTCGGTGAAGAGGTGAAGGCGGTCGTGCAGCCGCTCGACGAGCTCGAACCATCCGACGAACTAGCCGCCGAGCTCACTGCGTTCTGCGCCGAGCACCTGTCACGCCAGAAGGTGCCACGGTCGATCGACTTCCGCGCCGAACTCCCCCGCCTCCCGACCGGCAAGCTCTACAAGCGGCTGCTGCGCGACGAGTACTGGGAAGGCCACGAGAACAAGATCCTCGGCTGATCCCGCTGGGTGTCAGACCCCGTCCCGCTGGGTGTCAGACACCGTTCCGCTGGGTGTCAGACACCGTCCCGCTGGGTGTCAGACACCGGGCGGGACGGGGTCGTCAGCTGAGGCCGGCGACGAGGTTCTGGGGTGGGCCGCCGGTCTTGCCGTTCATGCCCGTGTTGCCGCGGGCTTCGGTGAGCAGACCTTCGACCACTGCGCCCAACGCGGTCGGGTCGTCGATCGGGTTGACCGACGGGCCACGCACCCACGGCTCGGCGACGGCGAGAAAGTCGCCCGACGCCTCGAACACCCGGCCGGTGACACCTGCGGCCTCTTCGGAGCAGAGCCAGGTGACGATCGGAGCGATCCACTTGGGCGATCGACGCTCAGCGTCTTCTTCGGTCTCGGGAGCCGGGCCGAGGTCTTCGGTCATGCGGGTGAGCGCGACAGGAGCGACTGCGTTGACCGTGACGCCATACCGGGCCAATTCGAGCGCAGCGATGTTGGTGAACGACGCGATACCCGCCTTTGCGGCGCCGTAGTTGGTCTGGCCCGGGTTGCCGTAGATGCCCGACACCGACGAGGTGTTGACGATGCGACCGCTCACGGCCTCGCCCGCCTTCGACTTCTCACGCCAGTACGCCGCCGCGTGACGGGCGGGAGCGAACGTGCCCTTGAGGTGGACGGCGATGACGGCGTCCCACTCGTCTTCACCCATGTTGGCGAGCATGCGGTCACGAAGGATGCCCGCATTGTTGACGACGCCGTGGAGGTCACCGAACGTGTCGACCGCCTGATCGATCATCCGCTTGGCGCCCTCGTAGTCGGCGACGTTCTCACCGTTCGCGATGGCCTCGCCGCCCGCAGCAGTGATCTCGGCCACCACCTCTTGCGCCGGCGACAGCGAACCGCCCTCACCGTGGCGATCGCCGCCGAGGTCGTTCACCACGACCTTGGCCCCATGACGCGCCAGGCTCAGCGCGTGCTCACGACCGATGCCGCGCCCGGCGCCGGTGACGATGACGACTCGACCCTCACAGAGATTGCTCATGGCCCCAGACCGTAGGCTCGCAGGTGTGTCTCAGGGCGAACCGACGAGTCGACGATCGCTGATCGCCGGATCGGTCGGAGTCGCCGCGGCGGCTGCGGCAGCCGGGATCACCCACTGCTGCGGCGACCACCCGGTCTCGGCCGCTCCGCTCGACGAAGGTGTCCGCACGCCTCCCGTCGCCAGCGATTCGCTGGTCACCGTCGCCGACGATCTCCACATCCATCTCCGATCGGACTGGGGCGCCGACCTTCCCCCAAAGGGCCCTCTCCGACCCGAAGACGTCCGCTTCCTCCTCGTTCATCACACAGCGAGCACGTCGTTCAACGACACTCCGCGGGTCGCGATCCGCGGCGTCTACGCCTTTCACACGGGGCCGCAGAAGCGCTGGCCGGACGTCGCCTACAACTTCTTCGTCGCCCCCGACGGTTCGGTGTGGGAAGGGCGCGCCGGGTCGCTCGATGGTCCGGTCGAGGCCAGCGCCACCGGCGGCAATCAGGGATACTCCCAACTCGTCTGCCTGCTCGGCAACCATGTCGCAGTGCCGCCCACCGCTGCGGCGCAGGCGAGCCTCGTCCGCCTGCTCGCCTGGCTCGCCGGCCGATACGAACTCGGCGTGCACCGCGGCGCCGAGGCCACGTTCGTCTCGCGTGGGTCGAACAAGTTCCCGGCCGGACGGACGATCACGACGCCGATCATCTCGCCGCACCGGGCTGTGACCTTCACGCTCTGCCCGGGCGACGCAGCGATCGCTCTTCTGCCCGAGTGGCGGCGGCGCGTGTACGACACCTTGTCGGCCACGTGGGTCCGAGACGGACTCCAAACCGGTCAGCGCCTCGACCTCGAACGTCCCTGAGGGTTTGGCCACCCCGACGGATGCAGCCGTAGCCTGACAGCGATGACCGAACAGCTCACCGCCGATGTCCTCGTCGTCGGTGGTGGCCCAGCCGGCGCCGCCGCGGCGATCGAACTGACGCGGGCCGGCCGTTCGGTCGTGTTGATCGATCGAGCCACCTTCCCCCGCGACAAATGCTGCGGCGACGGTCTGACCACCCTCGCACTGCGTGAACTCGAGCACCTCGGCGTGTCACCGGGCGACATCGCCGACTGGATGAACGTGGGTGGGGCATCATTGCGCTCGCCCTCAGGGCGGCGGGTCGACGTGCCACTCCCCGACGACGGCCTCTACGCCGCTGTGGCACCGCGGCTCCAACTCGACGATGCGATCCTCGCCCAGGCCCGAAAGACGGGCGTCACGATCCGTGATGGAATGACTTTTCGCTCGCTCGAACAGCTCGATGACCGAGTCGTCGTGACCGCCACCGACGGGGACAACGATCTGGTCGTGACCGCCCGCTATGTGATCGCGGCCGACGGCATGTGGAGCCCGGTCCGCAAGTCACTCGGCGTCAACATCGACGGATATCTGGGCGAGTGGCACGGCTTTCGCCAGTACGCCCGCAACGTCACGGGACCTGCTGCCGAGCAGCTGTTCGTCTGGTTCGAACCGGATCTCCTACCCGGCTACGCCTGGTCGTTCCCACTTCCTAGCGGTCGGGCGAACATCGGCTTCGGTGTGCTCCGTGACGGCCGTCGGTCGGGCAAGGAGACCAAGGCGATCTGGGTCGATCTCCTCACGAGGCCCCACATCGTCGAGGCGCTCGGCCCCGACCACGAACTCGAGGATCGGCACACCGCCTGGCCGATTCCGGCTCGGGTCGACGACCTGCCACTCGCAGCGGGGAGGGTGCTCTTCGTCGGCGATGCGGCCGCGGCCACCGACGTCATGACCGGTGAGGGCATCGGCCAGGCACTGCTCACCGGCCGACTCGCCGCCGAGTCGATCATTGGAGCTGGCGCGCTCCAGCCCGAGTACGCCACCGATACGTACCAACGTGAGGTTCGCCATCACCTGTTCGCCGACCATCGGATGTCGCTCAGGCTCGGCAAAGTGCTCGCCAAGGAGTGGGGCGCCCGAGGTGCGATACGGGTCGTCGCTGGCAGCGGCGAGTGGGGGAAGCGCAACTTCGCTCGCTGGATGTTCGAGGACGAGCCGAGGGCCGTTGTGCTCACCCCGTCACGCTGGCACCGCGCCTTCCTCGCCCGCCCCGGCACCTACCGCAACTGATCCGGCAGCTAACGGGCCAGAACCGGAGACCTGATCGCCCCAATCGGCCCGCGCTGGCCGCATCGGTGTCAGTCGCCGAGACGGTCAGGTGGGGGCGCCCAGTACTCTGCGCCGTCGATGTCGACGGTGATGCCGTCGGTGTCGATGTCGTCGGGTTCGTCGGGTGACTCCGACACCGCAACCGACTCGTCCCGCTTGGGGCCCTCGTAGATCTCGCTGATGGCGAGCATCGCGCCAGCCATGGCCGCCCCGGCAACACCACCCTTGCGTCGACCCGCCTCGATCGCGGCGAGCCGGCGGACAGCGGCCTCCTCCTCTGCTGCGACCCGCTCGGTCGCCTCTGGTGGGAGCGGATCGAGCGGAAGCTCGCCGTCGTCGGACGCAGGTGTCACGTCGGCATCGCTTTCGTCGGGCACGACCAGATCGTAGAGCCGACAGCCGGTAGGTTCACGACGCGATGAGCGACGGGCATCTCGACTCCAACGTCAACGCCGACTCCCCTCCCACGTCCCCTGCGCCGGCGGAGGCTCCGGTGTCAGCGCCGGTCGGCGCGCCGATGGACGACACCGCAGCCGCCGAGACCGTCGAACGCATCTTCTTCGAGACGCGCAAGGTCATCGTCGGGCAGGAACGCCTGCTCGAACGGCTGCTGGTCGGCCTGCTGTGCCGGGGCCACTGTCTCCTCGAATCGGTACCCGGCCTCGCGAAGACCCTCGCCGCCGAAACGCTCGCCGAGGTCGTGGGCGGATCGTTCGCTCGCATCCAGTTCACGCCCGATCTGCTGCCGTCCGACATCGTCGGCACCCGCATCTACCGGGCGGGCAGCGAGACCTTCGACGTCGAACTCGGTCCGGTGTTCGTCAACTTCCTCCTCACCGACGAGATCAACCGAGCTCCCGCCAAGGTGCAGTCGGCGCTGCTCGAGGTGATGGCCGAACACCAGGTCACGATCGGTGGTGTCACCCATCACGTGCCCGAACCGTTCTTCGTCGTCGCCACCCAGAACCCGATCGAGTCCGACGGCGTCTACAACCTTCCCGACGCACAGCGCGACCGCTTCATGATGAAGATCGTGCTCGATCATCCGAGCGCCGAGGAAGAGATGACGATCCTCGACCGCATGGGCGTGCAGAGCGCAACTCCTCACCCCGAACCGGTGGTGACCCTCGACGAGCTGATCGGTCTGCAGGAGCGAGCCGACGCCGTGTTCGTCGATCGGTCGGTGTCTCAGTACGCCATCGATGTCGTCCAGTGCACCCGCCACCCCGAACGATGGGGTCTGACCGATCTCCAGTCGATCATCGGTCTCGGCGCCAGCCCGCGAGCGACCATCAACCTGGTCCGCGGAGCCCGAGCGATGGCGCTGGTTCGCGGTCGCACCTACGCCACCCCGCAGGACGTGTTCGATCTCGCCCCCGAGGTCCTCCGCCACCGGCTGCTGCTCACCTACGACGCATTGGCGCGCGAGATCACCGTCGATCAGGTCGTACAGCGGATCTTGGCGACGGTACCGGCGAACTGGGTGTCGCCGAAGCCCAACGACGTGTTCGAGCGGAGCTGACGGTGACCGAGCCGGGTGTCACCCACGCGGCGCAGGCTGCATCGGCGGGGAGCTGGGTCGTCGGGCCGACACCACCGGCCGTGGCCGAGATGGTCCGATCGCTCGAGCTCACCATCACCCGGCGACTCGACGGCGTCCTTCACGGTCATCACGAGGGCCTCACCCCCGGCCACGGTTCCGAGCCCGGCGAGTCGCGGGTGTACCAACCCGGCGACGACGTTCGCCGCATCGACTGGAACGTCAGCGCCCGCACCAACGAAACGCACGTTCGCGAGCAGATCGCCGACCGTGACCTCACGGCGTGGATGGTGCTCGACATGTCGGCGGCGATGCGGTTCGGCACCACCGACAACGACAAGGCCCAGGTGGCGAGCGCTGCAGCGGCGACGGTCGGGTTCCTCACCGCACGAAACCAGAACCGCCTCGCAGCCGTGCTCGTTGCCGGGCCCGAACTCCGCGTCCTCCCGCCCCGATCCGGCGCCGATCAGGTCAGAGCGATCCTCACAGCCGCAGTGATGAGCCCTGACTCTGCTGGCCGAGGCCCGGGCGATCTCGCCGGCGCCCTCGCTCGAGTCGATGCTTTGGCTCGGCGGCGCGGCTTCGTGACCGTCATCAGCGACTTCGCCCCCGGCGCTACCGGGGCCGACGACGCGCCTGCCTGGCGCGAGCCGCTCGGTCGGCTGGGCCTCCGCCACGACCTGCTCGCCGTGGTGGTCGACGATCCACGAGAGCGCGAGGTACCGCCGATCGGGCTCGTGACGCTCTCCGACCCATCGACCGGCCGAACGCGCGAGGTGCGCGTGACCGCCGAGATCCAGCATCGGTTCGCCGAGGAGGCGGCCGCCGAACGAGCACGGCGGCAGGACGCGATCGGGCGGGCTGGTGCCGAGCTCATCGAGCTGTCGACCGACGACGACTGGCTCGGCCGCATCGTGCAGCACGTGCAACGCAAGCGGGTGCAGGCCGTTCGGGGCGGAGTCATCTGACATGGATCTGTTCACCGGCGACATCGACTTCCTCACCCCCGGGCGACTGTGGTTACTTCTGGTGGTCGTCGCGCTCGGCGTCGCCCACGTCGCTGTGTCCCGCTGGCGCCGAACGGCGCAGGTCAGTTTCACCCGTGTCGACCTACTCGACCGCGTGGCTCCGAGTCGGCCCGGCTGGCGGCGCCACGTGGTGGCGGGCGCGCAGTTGCTCGGGCTGACCTTCGCCGTCATCGCGGTGGCGCGTCCGGTCGACATCACGACCGAGCGAACGCGGAGCGAGGGGCGCATCGTGGTGCTGTTCGACGTGTCGTTGTCGATGGAAGCGACCGACGTCGACCCCGACCGACTCACGTCGGCCAAGGAAGCGGCTCAGCGCTTCGTCGACGAGGTCGACGACGACGTCGAGGTCGGACTGATCTCGTTCGCCGGCGTGGTCACCGTCGAGGTGTCGCCAACCCTCGACCGTGCCACGCTGCGGCGACGAATCGACGCGCTCGAACTGGACCTCTCGACCGCCATCGGTGACGCACTCAGCAGCGCCAGCCGACTGCTCGTCGCATCGGCCGACGACGATCCTGAGGCCGCCGACATCGCGCCCGGCGCCATCGTGCTCCTGTCTGACGGCGAGACCACCGTCGGCAGGCCGACGATCGAGGGGGCGACCGAAGCTGCCGAAGCCGGCATTCCGGTGTTCACGATCGCGTTCGGCACCGAGAACGGCGAGGTCGTCGACCCCGTGTCGGGCGAGATCGTGCCCGTGCCGGTCCGGCCCGCCGACCTGCTCGAAGTCGCTGAGTTGACTGGAGGCGAGGCATTCGAGGCCGAAACCGGAAACGAACTCGCCGGCGCCTACGACTCCATCCGCGAATCACTCGGCGACACCCTCGGCGAAGAGATCGAGACCGTCACCGAGAACACGTGGAAGTGGGCCCTCGCCTCGTTCGCGACCCTCGCCGCCGCCTGGCTCCTCGGCCTCTGGTGGCTCAGGGGAATGGTGTAAGCCCGGGTCACGGCGAACGGCGGAGGCGACCGGCAGCTCGCCGTGCGTGCGACATGAGCCGAGTGCGAGGTGGCGGCTCTACGAAGCGCAGGAGTACCTCGTTCGGGCTCGTCGCAACGGCGTCGAGCAGCTCACGTCGGAACTGTCCCGCTGGACGCTCGGAGACTGCGACCACGGCGGGACCGAGCGCTGGAAGGAGCGGGCCGAGGTTCTGGGGATCGACCCGCACCCCATGGTCGATGATGACGACCGCCGCCTCCCACATCGAGGTGCGTTCGTACTCCGAGAGGTCGGCGCGCTGGCCACGCCAGTACAAGAACTCACCGAACCGGAACGGCACGACCCGCCCGTAGGCAGGCAGGTCCGTGGCGGCGAGCACGGCGGCGACGGCCGACTCGAGTTCGTGGACGTCGATACCCATGACATTGCGAAGCCGTTGCTCGAGTTCCCGTTCGATCTCGACCCCCGACTCAGGGTCGTGCAACCGATGAGCGAGGTACCGATCGAACAGCAGGCCCAGTTCGGCGCGCGGCGGGGCATCGAACTCCGGTGCCCGATGGTCCCGAAAGTCCCGAACTCTCCGCATCGCCTCGTCTCGAGTGATCGGGGCCGTCCACTCGCCTGCGAAGGCCTCGAGGTCGTGCTCGTTCTGAACGACGACGACGTTCTCGAAACCCGCATCGATCAGGTGTGCCTCGAGTCGCTCCCGCGAGAAGAGAAACCGGTGGCTCCTGACGGAGAGGGCTCCGAGCGTGACGCTGTCGTCGAGGTCACCATCCAACGCATCGGCCGCTGGTGTCGTGACGACGACCGCCCCGCCTGGGGCCAGGCGGCGACGCAGCTCTCGTAGGAACGCGTTCGGATCATCGACGTGCTCGATCACCTCGATGGCGACGATGACGTCGAAGTGGTCGTGGTCGGTCTCCAAGGTCGAATCGAGCACGCCTCGATGGACGCGCAGGCCGAAGGCTGCTCTTGCCATCTCGCCGTACACCGACGGTTCGATCGCCTCGACCTCGGCACCCCAGGTCGCTTCGACATATGCCGCGAGGATGCCGACGTTGCAGCCGACCTCGAGGAATCGGCAGGAGTCGTCTCGACGCACTCGATCGACGAGCTCGACTTGTCGTTCGAGACCCGACACGAGTTCGAGTCCGTGATGGATGGAGTACCGGAACGCGTCGTCGTCCCACAACCGGGTCTCGTCGGGGTAGTCGACGAACTCGATTCCCACCGGCCAGATCGACCCACACGCACTGCAGCGAACGAAGTCGACGTCCTCCCCCGTGTTTCGCTCGGGTGTGGCGACGACGACCGACGGCGACGACGTCTCCCCACACAGCGGGCAGGTGACGTCCCCGTGGCTTCGTTTCGGATACCAGGTGATGGTCGACGCACCCGACGGGGGCTGCTCAGCCATCGGCGGACGCTGAGGTCGAGCGATCAGATCAGCTCTTTGAGCTGCTCGACCGTGGTGACCGGGTCGGCGCCGACCGGGTTGATCGACAGGTGGGTCACGCCAGCCTCCTTGAAGGCCGCGATCCGCTCCTTCACGTAGCCCTTCGGACCGACGAGGTTGGTGTTGGCGAGCATCTCGCGGGGAACGAGCGCTGCAGCCTCGTCCTTCTTCCCCTCGAGATAGTTGTCCTGGATGGCGATGGCCTCGTCGACGTAGCCGTACTTCTTCATGATCGTGTTGTAGAAGTTCTTGTCGCGGGCGCCCATGCCGCCGACATAGAGGGCGACGCTCGGACGGGCGAAGTCGAGGATCTGGTCGGCCTTGTCGTCGACGAGGTCGTCGCTGATCGCGACCATGCCGCCAGCTGAGATCTGCAGCTGGCCGCGATCGGGGTCTCGCTCGGCGGTGCCGGCCTTGATGTCGTCGCCCCAGACATTGTGGTACTTCTCGGGATCGAAGAAGATCGGCAGCCAACCGTCGGCGAGCTTGGCGGTCTCCTTGACCGACAGGCCCATGAGGCTCGCCCAGAAGATCGGGATGTCGTCGCGCACCGGGTGGTTGATGATCTTGAGCGGCTTGCCGAGCCCGGTGCCCTCGCCTTCGGGCAACGGCACGGTGACGGTCTTGCCCTCGTAGACGATGCGCTCACGGCGCAGGCACATGCGAGTGACGTTGATGTAGTCGCGAATCCGGGGCATCGGCTTCTCGTACGGGACACCGTGGAAGCCCTCGATCACCTGCGGGCCCGATGCGCCGAGGCCGAGGATGAAGCGGCCGTTCGACACGAAGTCGAGGCCCGCCGCGGTCTGCGCCATGCACGTCGCCGTGCGGGAGTAAACGTTCATGATCGCCGAGCCGATCTCGATCGTCTCGGTCTTCGCAGCGAGGTATCCCATCTGAGACACGGAGTCGAAGCTGTACGCCTCGGGAACCCACACCACGTCGAGGCCAGCTTTCTCCAGCTCGACGACCTTCTGGACGTCGGCGTGGAAATCGCCCGAGTAGTTGATCATCATCGACAGCTTCATGCGGGCGACCATACGTCGCGACCCTCTCGATCGAACAACCCGAGCGTGGAGCTCCCCGTCGACCGCACTGCCTGCGCGTGGCAGACTCCCCCTTCGTGCAGGCGAGCTGGTGGGCGGAGCGACGCTTCGGAATCTCGATCGAGGCGAGCCTCGCGAGCGTCCCGTCGTGGGCACCGCTCGGCGACGACCCTCACGCCTACGCCACGATGCTCGGAGGGCCCGAAAGCGCCGGTAACCCGATCCCCGAGGTGCTGGCTCATCACCGTGACCGATGGGGCCACGTCGAACGCTACGACGACTTCGCCGAGCTGCTGACCTTCGACGAGTTCGACGCCGAGCGGTGGGCCGAGCTGGTTCGAGCTGCCGGCGCCGGGTTCGTCGTCATGACCGGCCGGCACCTCGACGGCTGGGCGTGGTGGGATGCGCCCGAGTCGTCTCGGCGCCTCACCGAGTACGGCCCGAGACGCAATGTGATCGGCGAACTCGCCGCAGCGTGCGAGCGCAATGCGATCCGACTCGCCTCGTCGTTCTCGCTCGACGATGCCGACCAGAGCCCGGCGGCGGTCGACGCCGTGCGCGCCCAAGCGGTCGACCTCGTCGAACGGTACGGCGTGAGCGGGTTGTGGGCAGCCGGAGCGGTGGGGCCCCACGACGGCTGGGGTGGCGCTGCGCTGCTCGAACGTCTGCGTTCGATCGAACCCGGCGTCGTCGTCAACAACGGATGGCGGGCGCCGCTCAGCGATGGCACCGATTCGTCGCCGATCGTGATCACCCACGTCGGGCGCATCCCCGAGCGGCCGACCGCTGGCCCATGGGAACTCGCACTCGGGCTCGGCCGGAACCTCGGCGTCAACCGAGCCGAGCCGACCTCCGACCTCCTCGATGCAGCCGCCATCGTCGACCGGTACACCGAGGTGATCGCACAGGGCGGCCACCTCCGGCTGAGCATCGGGGCCGATCCCGACGGCACCATCCCCGACTACATCGCCGAACGGCTCATCGACGCGGGCGAATGGATTCGCAGGTACGCACCGGTGATCGAATCGTGCCGTCCGTGGACGACGTGGGGCGACGACGACGTTCGGTACCTCGACGACGGTGGCGCCGTGGTCGTCATCGATCTCCACGGGACTGGTCGCTTCGCAGCCCTCGGTGCCGATGAGACGCCGGTCGTCGGGGTCGAGCTGGTCGGCGGCACCAGCGGCGTCGAGGGCGCCGACGTCGTGTGGACCCAGCACGCCGACTGCCTCTCGGTCTCCCGACGACGCGGACCTGCCTCGTCGACCGTCCCCGTGGTGTACCGAGTGACGCTCGGCCGGGCAGCGGAGAACATCGCGTTGTTCCGACTCGACCAGCCCGATCCGACCCCGCTGGCACCGCTGCTCGCGGATGCCTCTCACGGCGACATCGTGCAGCTCGGCGAGGGCGACTACGCCGGCCCTGCCACCATCCCCATCGGCGTGGTCCTCCGCGGACTCGGCGCTGGACGCACCCGCGTCGTCACGCTTGGTCCCGACGGCACCGATCCCCCACCCCCCACGATCTCCTTGAGCCGTCACGCCCGTCTCGAGAACGCCACGGTGGTCGGTGATCCAGACGTCGACGGTGTTCGCCAGCGGCCGACGGTTCGGGTCGAAGCTCCCTTTGCGACGGTGCTCAGCTGCGAGATCGAGGGCGCGGTTGAGGTCGGAGCCGACCACGCGATCATCCGAGCGAGCCGCCTTCGGTCGGTGACCGCCCGGAACGTCGAGCGGCTGCTCGTGTCACGGTGCACCTTCGTCGGCGACGGCGATCGCAGTGCCATCGTCATCGACGGAGGCTCCGACCACGAGATCGAGTCGTGCCGGATCAGCAACCATCCGTGTGGCATCTCGCTCGTCCAGGCCATCGGATGCGCCATTCGGGGCAACCTCGTCGAAGCCGACACGTTCGGAGTACGGGCGCATCACACCGAGCGACTGCGGGTTCACGGCAATCAGATCCGCAGCACGATGCGAGCCGTCGACATCGACGGTGGCAGCGACGCGCTCATCGACGGCAACTCGGTGTCACACAGCGACAGCGGCTGCCTGGTGCGCAGCGGAGCGACGGGCGTGACGGTGGCGGGCAATCACTGGCATGCCTGCCGCGCTGGCCTCATCACGTGGTCGGCCGACCCGATGCATCGAGACAACGTCTGCGTCGAGTTGCTCGACCTCGACGCCGCGGTCATCTCAGGCCCGTAGACCCCGGTCACTCGGCGTACGAGCGCTTCTTCGCCTCGCGAGCCCGGATGGTCGCATCGAGCTCGACCTTGCGGAGACGGATGTGATTCGGGGTGACCTCAACACACTCGTCGGCATCGATGAACTCGAGGGCACCCTCGAGCGAGAGCTTGCGCGGCGGAGTGAGCTTCACCGTTTCGTCGGCCGAGGAGGCACGCACGTTGGTGAGCTTCTTCTCCTTGCAGATGTTGACATCCATGTCGCCCGCACGGGAGTTCTCGCCGACGATCATGCCGGCGAACACCTCGGTGGTCGGCTCGACCATGAGCGTCGAACGTTCCTGCAGATTGAGCATGGCGTACGTGGTTGCGGGCCCGTTGCGGTCGGCGACCAGCACGCCCTGAGCACGAGCACGGATCTCGCCAGCCCAGGGTTCGTAGCCCTCGAAGGTGTGGAACAAGACGCCGGTGCCTCGAGTCTCGGTGAGGAACTCGGTACGGAAACCGATGAGACCACGAGCCGGCACCAAGTAGTCGAGACGGACCCAGCCACTGCCGGTCATGTTCTGCATGCGACCCTTGCGGGTCGCGAGGAGCTGGGTGACCGCGCCGACGTGCTCGTCGGGGATGTCGATGGTGACCCGCTCAACCGGCTCGTGCACGGTGCCGTCGATCTCCTTGGTGAGCACGACCGGCTTGCCGACGGTGAGTTCGAAGCCCTCGCGGCGCATCTGCTCGACCAGGATCGCGAGCTGAAGCTCACCGCGGGCCTGGACCTCCCAGGCGTCGGGGCGCTCGGTCGGCAGCACCCGCATCGACACGTTGCCGACGAGTTCGGTGTCGAGGCGGTTCTTCACCAGGCGAGCGGTGAGCTTCTTTCCGTCACGACCAGCGAGCGGCGAGGTGTTGATGCCGATCGTCATCGACAGCGCAGGCTCGTCGACCTCGATGACGGGAAGCGCGTTCGGGTGCTCGGGGTCGGCCAACGTCTCGCCGATGTAGATGTCTTCGATGCCGGCGACGGCGACCAGGTCGCCGGGCCCTGCCTGCTCGACCGACACGCGGGTGAGGTGCTCGGTGAGGAACAACTCGGCGATTCGAGCGCGAGAGACGGTGCCATCACGCTTGCACCAGGCGACCGATTCGCCCTTCTTCAGCTCGCCCTGCATGATGCGGAGCAGTGCGAGGCGACCGAGGTACGGCGAGGCGTCGAGGTTGGTGACCCAGGCCTGGAGCGGGGCGCCCGGCTCGTAGGTGGGTGCCGGAATGGTGTCGAGCAGCACCTCGGCGAGCGGCTGCAGGTCGTGGCCGTCGGTATCACCTGTCGAGACGATCGTCTGAGCGACGTCGGCGTCGATGGTCGACCAGCCGTCACGGCCCGAGCAGTAGACGATCGGGAACTCGACCTGGTCGTCACGAGCATCGAGGTCGAAGAACAGCTCGTAGACCTCGTCGACGACCTCTTCGACGCGGGCGTCGGGGCGGTCGATCTTGTTGATCGCCAGGATCACCGGCAGGTCGCGGGCCAGTGCCTTGCGGAGGACGAAGCGGGTCTGCGGCAGCGGGCCTTCGGCAGCGTCGACGAGGAGCACGATGCCGTCGACCATCGTGAGTGCTCGCTCGACCTCGCCGCCGAAGTCGGCGTGGCCGGGGGTGTCGACGATGTTCAGCGTGACGTCGGTGCCGGTGCGTCGGTCGTTCCACACCAGCGACGTGTTCTTGGCGAGGATCGTGATCCCCTTCTCACGCTCGAGGTCCATCGAGTCCATGACGCGCTCGGCGACGTCTTCGTTCGAGCGGAACGCGCCCGACTGGTGGAGCAGCGAGTCGACGAGCGTGGTCTTGCCGTGATCGACGTGAGCGACGATGGCGAGGTTGCGCAAGTCGTTGCGCACAGCGAGCTCGGTGGCCAGGGGGGTCGTTTCAGGCACGTCTGACGACGCTATCGACGCCAGCTCCCCGATCGAGCCCATGTGACCGGTGCGAGTCTCGAGGTGCGTAGCCGTCTGGGCCTGGCCGTGCCATCCTCGACATGTGACTCCTCGTCCGATCGTGATCGCTGCGAATCGCCTCCCTGTCCAATGGACCGACGGCGGCTGGACGCCGAGTCCAGGCGGCCTGGTTCGCGCGCTCTGGCCGATGCTGAGAGACACCGGCGGCACCTGGGTCGGGTGGGCCGGCGACCCCGATGCCGAGACCGAGGCCTTCCACGTCGATGGGGTCGACCTCCTGCCCGTGCCGATCAGCGCCGAAGAGCTCGAGCTCTACTACGAGGGCTTCTCGAATGACGCGCTCTGGCCGCTCTACCACGACGCCCTCCGCGAATCGACGTACAGCCAGGAGCAGTGGGACGCCTACCGCACCGTCAACGAACGCTTCGCCGTCACCCTCGCCAACGTCGCTCCCGAGGGCGCCGACGTCTGGATCCATGACTACCAACTCCAGTTGGTGCCGGCGATGCTGCGTCGCCAGCGTCCTGACCTGACGATCGGGTTCTTCCTCCACATCCCGTTTCCCCCGGTCGAGCTGTTCACCCGGTTGCCGTGGCGCACCGAGATCATCAGCCATCTGCTCGGCTGCGACCTCATCGGCTTCCAGCGGCCGAAGGACGCCGTCAACTTCACGGCGTGCGCCTCGGAACTGCTCGACGTCGACCATCACGACGGCATCATCGAGAACTCCTCGTACCAGACCCACGTGCGCGAGTTCCCGATCTCGATCGATGTCGACGAGGTCGAGGAGATAGCTGCAGGCCGAGCCACCCGCCAGCGAATGAGCCAGATCCGAGCCCGACTCGGGGATCCCGAGGTAGTGCTGCTCGGGGTCGACCGGCTCGACTACACCAAGGGCATCGGGCTGCGGATGAAGGCGTTCGCCGCAGCCCTCGAAGATGGCCGCCTCGAGGCCGGACGACACGTCATGGTGCAGGTCGCGACGCCCACACGTGAAGCCGTGGAGCACTACCAGGACGAGCGGGCGCAGATCGAACGACTCGTCGGCTCGATCAACGGCCGCTTCTCGAAGATCGGCCTCCCCGTCATCCACTACCTGTACCAGACGCTTCCCTACGACGAACTCGTCGCGCTCTACCGGACGGGCGACGTGATGCTGGTGACGCCCTTCCGCGACGGCATGAACTTGGTCGCGAAGGAGTACGTCGCCTCACACATCGACGGCGATGGCGTGCTCGTGCTGTCGGAGTTCGCTGGCGCCGCCGACGAACTGGTCGATGCCGTACAGGTCAACCCGCACGACGATCAGGCCCTTCAGGACGCGATCGTCCAAGCGGTCGAGATGCACCGTCACGAACGACGCAATCGAATGACCGGCCTGCGCAATCAGATCCAGGGCAGCGACGTCCAGGGCTGGGCGGCCAGGTTCCTCGAGGCTCTCGACGGCACGCGAGACGGTCGATGAGCACTCCAGTGTCGCTCGTCGAGCTCGCTGCGCACCTCGACGCACTGCCGCCGACCCGCCTGATCGTCTTCGACTGCGACGGCGTGCTCGCTCCGATCGTCGCCCACGCCGACGACGCGGTCCTCTCCCCCGGTGTGCACGACTCACTCGCTGCCCTGGCCGACACCGAGGGCACCAGCGTCGCCGTCGTGTCGGGCCGTTCGCTCGCCGGTCTCGCACAGTTCGACCTTCCCGCCACACTCGACGTCCTCGGCAGCTACGGCGCCGAGCGCCGTGGGCACGACGCGGCACCACTGAGCGACGAGCGAGCCAGCCTCCTCGCCTCGCTCACCGAACTCACCGAAACCGCGGCAGGCGATGCCGGCGACGGCGCGTGGGTCGAGCGCAAGCCATCGAGCGTCGTGCTCCACGTTCGCGAAGCCGACGCTGACCGCGGCGGCGTCGCACTCCGTCGCGTTCGTGACGCCGCTGAGCGACTCCATGGCGTGTTCGTCCACGAGGGCAAGTCGGTCGTCGAGTTGGCCGTGCACCGAAACGACAAAGGCGGCGCTATCGACACCCTCGCCGCCGAGCAGTCTCCGGCATCGATCGTCTACTTCGGCGACGACGAGCCGGACGAGCCGGCATTCGAGGCCGTGAACCGGATGCCGATCGACAGCGTCAGCGTGCGAGTCGGGCCCCGAGACGGCACCACTGCCACCCACATTCTCCACGATGCCTCGGAGATCCCGCCCCTCCTCGCAGCGCTGACCTCGGGCTGAACCTGATCAGAAGAGTTGGGCCTGGCCGACGGGCGGGGTTCGGCGGATGGACGTCCAGGGGACGTAGTTGTCCATGAACACCCAGGTCCGGCGGTGGGCCGCAGACGGGCCGTACCCCTGCAGCGCTGCCTTGTGGAGTGGGCAGGGGTAGCCCTTGTTCGTGTCGAACGACCATTGGGGGTAGTCCTCGGCGAGCCGACGCATCTCTCGATCGCGCACCACCTTGGCGAGCACGCTCGCCGTGGCGACGCTGAGGCAGCGCAAATCGGCCTTCACGGCCAACTCGACCGTGCCCACAGCCGGCGAGACGAAGTCCCACTTGCCATCGGTGACCGCAGCGTCGGGTACGACCGACAGCCCCTCGATCGCCCGCCGTGCGGCGAGCTTCTGAGCGGCCGACATGCCCAGCTGATCACACTCCTCGTGCGACACCGCGCCGATCGACCACGTCACGCACCAGTCGGCGATGCGGTCGAACAGCTCCTCGCGCCGAGCCTCGGTGAGCAACTTGGAGTCGCGGATGCCGTTGACGCGACTGTCGACCGGCACGACCGCCGCTCCGACCATGAGGGGTCCGGCCCACGCGCCGCGCCCCACCTCGTCGATTCCGACGACGACCTCGTGACCACGAGCCCAGAGCTGTTGCTCGATCTCACGAGTCGGCGCCCGCTTGGCCGGCGACTTCCGGCGCTTCGCACCGCTACTCGCCGGCACCCGAGATGCCCTCGATCGAGATCGAGATCGGCCGACGGGCGAGGGTGGCGTTGCCGGGAATCGCCCACAGGCCCTCGCCAGACACTGCCTCGGTCGACCACTCGGGATCGACCGATCGGGCAGTAAGCATCTGCACAGCTCCCAACTGCTCCCACAGCACTGCCGGGCGCTCGCCGTGCCATCGGACGGCGAAGCCGACCGCGGCGTCCGAAGCGGTCGGGATGCCGTGCACCTCGAAGTCGGCACCGAGCCAACCGGTCGGAATACCTCCGGGAAGCAGGTCGCCGTGCGCTGCCAAACGTCGCTCGATGCGCCGGACATAGCGGCCGACCGAGGTGTTGCCCTCGCGTCCACGACGCAGGTCGGCGAGCGAGACCGGTGGCTCATCGGGCGGTGCCGGCAGCTTCGCGAGCATCCGATCGACGTCGTCGCGGGCTCGCTCGTCGCCTGCCGCTTGCGCCACCCGACGTACTGCGACAAGTGCGTCGTGGGCCTCGACATCGAGCCCTCCGGCACCGCCGCGCCCGAAGCGACGCCGACGACCTGATGCGGCGAGGTGCTCGGCGGGTTCGACCATCTCGACGAGCCAGTCGGCGGCAGGGTCGCCGCAACGCACGAGTTCGCCGACGTCGAGGAGGAAGCCGATCGGATCGTCATCGACGTCGACCGGTCCGTGAAGCAGGAGGTCGCACCTCGCTGCGGTGACCGACTCGCCGACGGCGGGGTCGGGCAGCACCAGACGACTCGCCTGCTCGACGATCCGGGTCCACCCGCGCGCGACCGTGAGGGCTGGTGAGCCCGTCGGTACCGAAGCCGTCGCGCCCAGCGCCACGCGCACGGTGGAGTGGTGACCGATCGGCAGGACGATCGTGTCGTCGGGAAGCTCGATGCCCTCAACCGGCACCAACGCAGGTGGCCGCTCGGTGACGATGTGGTCGCCGTGAACGGCGACGGCGATCGGGAGTGGCGAGGCGTTCTCGAACTCGACGAGCACCACGCCTTCGTGGTCGGTGACCGCCCACACGCGTTGAATCGCGTCGCCTTCGGGGATCCGTACTCGAGTCTCGAGAACGGGAGCTCCCTCGACTCGGCGCTGGCGGATCGTCGACTCGTCGGCCGGCGTGTGCCAACGGTCGTCGGCGGCGACGAACCAGTCGACGGAGCCGGCACCGAGAGCACCATCGTCGTCCCACGGCCGGACCGCACCCCACGCAGTGACCGTCCAGCGCCGACGGCTGCCCGTCACTCCGATCGTCGTGCCGTCGAGCACCTCGCTGCTGGGGGTCGTCATCGAGCCCAAACCGTATCCGTGTGAACCGGTATCGACCCAGAGCCGGCTCGGCGACGGCCGCGACGGCCGACACGTCCGGCTTCCGCCGATCGACGGACGCGGGGAGTACCGTCGCCCACGATGACGGGGACGATCGAGCAGGTGGCGAGCAGCACGTTGGCCGTCGTGGTGCCGGTCAAGTCGTTCGGTGAAGCCAAACAGCGTCTCGATCCCCACCTCGAGCGAGCTCAGCGAGCCGACCTCGCTCGCTATCTCGCCGACCGCGTGATCGGCGTCATTCTCGACGGTGGGGCGACGCCCTGGGTCGCCTGTGACGACGACGAGGTCGAACACTGGGCACGTGCCGCTGGGGCGCGAATCGCTTGGACACCTGGCCTGGGTCTGAACGGTGCGATCGCTGCGGGCGTGGGCACCGCCATCGAGGCCGGGTCCCGACACGTGATCGTGTCGCACGCCGACCTCGCTCGCCCGAAAAGCCTGCTTTCGGTCGCCTCACCAGCGACGATCACCCTCGTTCCCGACCGCCACCTCGACGGCACCAATGTGATGGCGTTTCCGGCCGGCGCGGTCGTCGAACCGAGCTACGGACCGCAGTCGTTCCACCGGCACCTCACCTCAGCGCGATCAACCGCAGACGTCGCTGGTCACCGGGTCACCGTGTTGCGGTCATCCGACCTCGGCCTCGACGTTGACACGATCAACGATGTTCGACATCCTGCGATTCGAGAGGACCTCCCCCGATGGCTGCGAATTCACCCGGACAACCGCTCCACCCCAACTGGTTGAGCCCGAACGGCGACCCGTCATTCGATCGGTTCAGCTGGAATCACCCGACCCCGACGACTGCGCTCGCGATCGGCGCACACCCCGACGACGTCGAGTTCGGCTGTGGTGGCCTGCTCGCGAAGTGGGCCGCCGACGGCTGCGTGGTCCACCACCTCATCTGCACCGACGGCTCGAAGGGAACGTGGGACGTCAACGCCGATGTGGCCGAACTCGCCGCCCGACGGCAACTCGAACAACGCGAGGCGGCACGGCGACTCGCGCCGAACACTGCCGGCGAGGTGAGGTTTCTCGGACACGTCGACGGCGAACTCGACTCCGGCCTCGCCGCCCGCGGCGCCGTGGCACTGATCATGCGAGAGCTCCGCCCGCAGGTGGTCCTCGGCCACGATCCGTGGAAGCGCTATCGGCTCCACCCCGACCATCGCCACGCTGGTCTGCTCGCCGTCGAGGGCATCGTGGCCGCCCGCGACCCTCACTTCTTCAAAGAGCACGGCGTCCCCCACCACCGGCCCGATCTCCTGCTGCTCTGGGAGGCCGACGAGCCCAACCACGTCGAAGACGTGGCCTCGGCGGTCGAGACCAAGATCCACGCACTCGAGGCCCACGAGTCGCAGTTCGAGTCGACGATGAAGGCGGTCGACGACGCACAGCTCGACGAGTTCCGCACCCGAGTCCGCACGCGCTTGGGCGAACTCGGCGAGCCGTTCGGCCTTCCGGCCGCCGAGGTCTTCCGCATCATCCACGAGACCTGAGCGCCGTCTGCCCGCTCGCCCCGGCCTGGGACGCGAAACGGGCGAGGACCCCGGAGGATCCTCGCCCGTTCAGCGGATTGAGCGCGGTCAGCGCTTCTTGGCTGCTGCCTTCTTCTTGGCCGGAGCCTTCTTGGCCGCTGCCTTCTTCTTCGCAGGCGCCTTCTTCTTGGCCGGAGCCTTCTTGGCTGCTGCCTTCTTCTTGGCCGGAGCCTTCTTGGCTGCTGCCTTCTTCTTCGCAGGCGCCTTCTTCTTGGCCGCTGCCTTCTTCTTCGCAGGCGCCTTCTTCTTGGCCGGAGCCTTCTTGGCCGCTGCCTTCTTCTTCGCAGGCGCCTTCTTCTTGGCCGGAGCCTTCTTCTTGGCCGGAGCCTTCTTGGCCGCTGCCTTCTTCTTCGCAGGCGCCTTCTTCTTGGCCGGAGCCTTCTTGGCCGCTGCCTTCTTCTTCGCAGCTGCCTTCTTCTTGGCCGGAGCCTTCTTGGCCGCTGCCTTCTTCTTCGCAGCTGCCTTCTTCTTGGCCGGAGCCTTCTTGGCCGCTGCCTTCTTCTTCGCTGGTGCCTTCTTCGCAGCCATCAGATCACTTCTTCTTACCGTTCAGCGCTTCCTTGAGCGCCGAGGCGGCGGTGAACTTCATCGCCGTCGAGGCAGCGATCTTGACCGGTGCGCCCGTCTGCGGGTTGCGGCCGGTGCGAGCCGCACGCTTCGAGGTGCTGAACTTGCCGAAGCCCGACCAGGCGACAGCGTCGCCCTTCTTGGTGGTGGCGGTGACGTAGTCGAAGAACGAGCCGAGGACGCGCTCAGCGTCGGCCTTCGAAACGCCAGCAGCGTCCGCAACGGCGTCGAGCGTTTCAGCCTTGGTCTTGGTTGCCATGAGTCGTGGTCCTCTCTGAGGTGGTCTGATCAGCGTTGATCGGGATGTTGATGATCTCGCGCCGTGACCGACGGCGAGCGAGTTACATCACTGTGACTTGGAGCCTTCCGGGACGCAAGCGGGAAACCCGTTGCAAATGCAACCACAAGTTGAGGTGTCCCGCTCCGAACGTGTCAGGCGGATGAACTTCTTTCCGGCATCCACCACCTCGCACCCCCTGCGAACTACACCCTTGCAACGTGACCGATCTGATCTCGTCAGCATCCGGTTCCGGTGCCGCCCTGCGGCGCCCCTCCCTCGAGGAGGAGCGCTCGGCTGCGCCCGCAGAGCAGCGAGAGGGGGTGCGCACCCGCTACGTGCTCGACACGTCGGTTCTCATCTCCGACCCGACGTGCGTCCTCGAGTTCGTCGACGTCGACGTCGTCGTTCCCCTCACGGTGGTCGAGGAACTCGACGGCCTGAAACGTCGCAGCGACGACGTCGGGCGCGCCGCACGGGCTGCGCTGCGAACGCTCGAAGACCTCCGGGTCAAGCACGGTGGTTCGCTCGCCGATCCAGTCCCGACCGGAACGGGTGATGCCACGCTGCAGATCGAGATCAACAACATCCGCAAGCACCTGCTGGTCGAACACGGCTTGGACCCGTCGGTGCCGGACAACCGCATCATCGGTGCCGCGATCGGTCAGTCCGACTACGGGCCGACCACGATGATCAGCAACGACGCGGCACTGCGCATCAAGGCGGCCCACCTCGGCGTGTCGGCCGCCGCTCACCAGCTGGCACGCCGAGACACCGACACCCCGGCCATCGGCTGGTCGACCATCGACACCCGATACGAACACATCGATTGCCTGTACGCCGCCGGCGCCGTCGCCATGGACGCGATCGTCGGCCCCGCGAGCGAGGGCGTCGGTTCGACCCGCCCGATCCAGAACGAGTTCGCTGTCCTCCGGTCGGGCTCACAGTCCGCGCTGACCCGCGTGGTCGACGACGAGTTCGTGCTCCTCCCCCACGCCGCACCCGAGCCGTGGGGGCTCCGGCCCCGCAACAAAGAACAGCGTTTCGCACTCGAGTTGCTGCTCGACCCCGACATCTCGGTCATCGCGCTCGACGGCCGCGCTGGAACCGGCAAGACCCTGCTCGCCATCGCCGCCGGCCTCGAACTGGTCGTCGAGCAGCAGCGCTACGAACGCCTCGCCGTCTACCGGCCGCTCGTGCCGGTCGGCCGAGCCGATGTGGGGTTCCTCCCCGGCGGGCTCGACGAAAAGCTCGACCCGTGGATGTCCGCCATCCACGATGCGATCGTCGCCCTCACCGATCAGGGCAACTCCCACGACGCCCGCAACCTCATCGAGGAACTCACCGACCGCGGCCAGCTCAGCCTCGAGTCGGTCACGTTCCTCCGGGGTCGGTCGCTGCACCGACAGATCGTGCTGATCGACGAGGCCCAGAACCTCGAGCCCACCACGCTGCGCACGATCCTGACCCGGGTTGGCGACGGCACCAAGGTGATCTTCACCGGCGACACGAGCCAGATCGATGCGCCGTATCTCGGCGAAGCGAACAATGCGCTGTCGGTGCTCGCTGCGGCATTCAGCGATCAGCGCTGCTTCGGCCACATCACGCTCACCGCATGTGAGCGCAGCGACGTGGCCAGCCTCGCCGCCGAACTCCTCTGATCACCTCTCAACTGGGGCCAGGCCCCCGTTGAGATCGGCGGCGACTGCGACACCGTCTGTCTAGGGTGCAGGTCGTGGCGCTTCCCCGCTTCGCCGTCGTCGACGTGGAGACCTCCGGCTTCTCGACGCGCCGACACCGCATCCTGCAGATCGGGCTCGTCGTGGTCGACGCGAGCGGGACCATCCACGATCGTTGGTCGAGCCTGGTGTCGCTCCGCTGGCCGCTCGGGCGCGTGGGTCCCACCGACGTGCACGGACTGTCACGTTCTTCACTCAGGGGAGCACCGAAGCTCGACGATGCGCTCGACGAACTCGGCCAGCGGCTCGACGGCACACTCCTCACCGCCCACAACGCCCGATTCGACGGCGCCTTCCTGCTCCGTGCCAGCCGCCGGCGTAGCTCGGCCGATCCGGTGCGCGCCGCCACGACCCAGCCGTTGTGCACGCTCCGGATGTCGCGCAAACTCGACCCAGATCGAGAGCGCTCGCACCGGCTCACCGATCTCGCCGAGCGCTACGACGTTCCGCTCCTCCAGGCCCACGACGCAGCCGCCGACGCCGAGGCGACCGCGCTGATCCTGCCCCATCTCCTCGCCGAGCACCAGATCGATTCAGCCGAACAGCTCGATCGGTTCCGGGTCGACCCGGCCGCAATGCCGAAGCGACGACATCGTCGACGCCGATAGAGGAGCCCAGACTCGGTCGCTCAGCGGTATCGAGCGAGGATGTCGGAGGCCAACTGCCGGCCCGCATCGGCGTCGGCCGCATCGCCGAGAACCTCGGCCGCTGGCCCCAGGCGCACGAGCAGTCGAGCCAGCCACCACTCGCTGGCGACGGGCAGGGTGACGTCGGCACGAGCTGATCCGTCGGAAGCCGCCTCGGCTGGCTCGACCACATCGTGGGGGTAGCGGTCGATCACCCAGGTCGCCGACGGCGCGAGCCGCAGCGTCGCCCGCGGCACCTCGGCGTCGGTGAAGAACTCAGGTACTGCGCCCGCACCGTCGTCGAGCAGGGCGAGGGCAACCCCGGTTCGTTCGAGCGACTCGATGCGGTCGATCCGGAAGGTCCGGCGTTCCGCCGACGCAGCGTCGATCGCCACGACGTACCAGTTGCCTCGGTCTGCGAACACGTGCCGCGGATCGATGATCCTGGCGGCCACCTCGTCACGAGTCGGGTTGTAGTACTCGATGCGCAGCTGAGCACGGTCGGCGACCGCCTCGGTGACTGCATCGGTCAGTTCCGGCCGTGACAGATCGATCTCGATCCCCACGGTCGAGTCGCCCGACGCGTCGGCGACGCCGGCGGGCACTGCGTCGACGTCGCCATCGGTCACGATCCCGACATCGCGCAGGGCTCCGGCGACTCGGTCGAGGCCACGGCGCAGCGCATCGCCCGACCCCGAGCCCGGGAGATCGAGCGCCGCACGGGCAGCCGCGAGGAGTGAGAACGCTTCAGGCGCAGTGAGCCGCAACGACCGCTCGAACAGACGCGGCACACCGACGTGCACCATGCCCTCGTCGATGTAGAGGTCGATCATCTCGTCGGCGTAGGGCGGCAGCCCGCACATCGCGACCAACTCCAGGTCGCGCACGACGTCGGCCTCGCTCATGTCGAAGCGCTCAGCGACATCTCCGATCGGCACCTCGCCCTCCTCCATCAGCCAGGGCAACATCACGAGCAGTCGACGGAGACGGTCTTCGGCGGTCACCAACCGCTTGGTCGCGCTCACGACGCCACCTGTTCGAGCCAGTCGACGATGTGCTCGCGCACCTCAGGCGGCGAGATCACCTCTGCGTGGACGGTGAGGCCGAGCACCCACGACCGGAAGGCACCGAGGTTCGACGCGGGCACCTGCACGTCGACGCTGCCGTCGCTGTTTCGGGCCACCACCCGGTCGTCGCCAAGTTCGCGAACGATCGACGGCGCACGGAGCTCGTCGATGCGCACCACCGCCTCGACGGCATCGTGTTCGGCGTGACCGATCTGTTTCGGGTCGGCGGGGAACGCCGAGCGGACATCGAAGTCGGCAGGCCGTTCGAAGGCACCCGGCTCACCGACCTCGATGTCGCCGACGATTCGGTCGAGCCGGAACGTGCGCTTGGCCTGGCGATCGTGATCGAAGCCGGCCACGTACCAGAACCCACCGCGGAGCAGAACGCCCCACGGGTCGATCCGTCGCGGCGCCGTGTCGGCGTCGGGATCGGGACTCGTCGGGTACGCGAAGCTGACCGTCGAGCGAGCGGTGATCGCGCCGCGGACGATGGGGAGCTCGGGACGTTCCGGGAGCACCGCTGACACCGGAGGCCGCTCCCCGACCACGGCACCACCGAGCTTCCACACGGCGTGCTGCCCGGCGTCGGAGCGCACGGTCGCAACGGCGACCTGCAGCGCGCGGACCTCGTCGGCGTCGAGCTCGAGGTCGGTGAGCTCGTATGCTCGTCGATCGATCCGGTACCTGGTCTGACCGGCATCGGCCCCGCCGACGACCTCGGAGTCGATCGGCACACCGATCGACCGAAGGGCTACTTTGTCACGCTCGAACGACTGGCGGGCCGCACGGTCTCCCTCGGGGTACTGACCCTCGAGCTCCCGACGGATGTCGCGGAGCGACAACGGCTCAGCGGTTTCGAGGAGCAGTGCCAGCAAGTTGGTCAAGCGCTCCACCCGGTCGGCCACGCCAGCAGCCTAGGGTCCCGTCACCGAGTGACGATTTTCCACTACCACCGTAGGAGAAAATCGGGGCCCGCCCTCGTAGGATCGGGTACGTGAGCGACGCCACCGCACCCCTCTTCTCGGTCAACGGCCTGCACGCCCGTCCCGCCGAGTCCGATCACGGCGAGATCCTCCGAGGCCTCGACCTCACGGTCATGCCCGGCGAGGTCCATGCGATCATGGGCCCGAACGGCTCGGGCAAGTCGACCCTCGGGGCGACCCTCATGGGGTCTGACGAGTACGAGGTCACCGGCGGCTCGGTCACCTTCCAGGGCGAGGACGTCACCGAGTGGCCGGTCGACGAGCGGGCGAAGGCCGGCATGTTCCTGGCCTTCCAGTACCCGCAGGAGATCGCCGGTGTCTCGGTCATCCAGTTCCTGCGTCAGGCACTGTCGGCCCGCAAGGGCATCGACCTGTCGGTGCTCGAGCTGCGCCTCGCCACCATGGAGTGGATGCAGCGACTCGGCATGGAGTCGAGCTTCGTCGACCGCTACCTCAACGAGGGCTTCTCGGGCGGCGAGAAGAAGCGCAACGAGATCATGCAGATGGCCATCCTCGAGCCCGAGATCGCCATCCTCGACGAGACCGATTCGGGACTCGACATCGATGCGCTCCGGATCGTCGCTCAGGGCATCCGCGAGGTCCGGGCCGAACGGCCCCAGATGGGCGTCGTACTCATCACCCATTACCAGCGCCTCCTCGACGAGGTCGCTCCCGACCACGTCCACGTCCTGGTCGACGGCCAGATCGTCATCTCGGGCGGCATGGAACTCGCCGAGCAGCTGGAGCGGGACGGCTACGAGTCGTTCCGCACCGCCGGGGTCTGATCCACCGGTGAGCGCCGCCTACGACACCGCCGCCGTCAAGGCCGACTTCCCGCTCCTTGTCGAGCGCACCATCGACGAGCGGCCGCTCGTCTACCTCGACTCGGGCAACACGTCGCACAAGCCGCGCCGGGTGATCGATGCGATGACGTCGTTCATGGAAACGACGTATGCGCCGATCAATCGCTCGTCGTATCGGCTGGCCGGCGAGGCGACCGAGGTGTACGAAGGCGCCCGCAAGGCGATTGCCCGCTTCATCAACGCCCCGAGTGCCGACGAGGTCGTGTTCACCAAGAACGCCACCGAGGCCATGAATCTCATCGCCATGACGTGGGGCCGCGCCAACCTCAGCGAGGGCGACGTGGTGGTCCTCACCGCCATGGAGCACCACGCCAACATCGTGCCCTGGCAGATGCTCGCGGCCGAACGTGGCGTCGAGATCCGTTGGATCCCCCTCACCGACGACGGTCAGCTCGACCTCACCGACCTCGACCAGCTGCTCGAGAGGGCCAAGGTGCTGTCGTTCACCGCCATGTCGAACGTGCTCGGCACGATGCCGCCGGTTGCGCACCTGTGCGAGCGGGCGCATGCGGTCGGTGCGCTCGCCGTGGTCGATGCCTGCCAATTCGTGCCCCACAACCCGACCGATGTGCAGGCGTGGGATGCCGACCTCGTGGCGTTCTCGAGCCACAAGATGTGCGGCCCGACCGGCATCGGGATGCTCTGGGGCCGCATGGAGATCCTCGACGCGATGCCCCCGTTCCTGGGCGGCGGCAACATGATCGACACGGTCACGTTCGATGGGTTCACCACGGCGCCCGTGCCGGCCAAGTTCGAGGCGGGCACCCCACAGATCGTCGAGGCCGCCGGCCTCACGGCTGCGGTCGAGTACCTCGAAGGGCTTGGCATGGCCAACGTCCGCCAGCACGAGATGGAACTCACCCGCTACGCGCTCGACACGCTCAACGGGCGTTTCGGCGACGACATCACCATCTTCGGACCCGACAACGTCGAGATCCGCGGCGGGGTGTTCAGCTTCATGTTCCGTGACCTGCATCCTCACGACGTCAGCCAGGTGCTCGACGAAACCAACGTCTGCGTCCGGGCCGGACACCACTGTGCGAAGCCGCTGATGAAGGTGCTCGGCGCCCCCGCCACCACCCGGGCGTCGATCTACCTGTACAACGACGAGTCCGACATCGACGCCCTGGCCGACGGCCTCGAGGGCGCGACCGATATCTTCGGGTTCTGATATGCCCGGGCTCGAAGACCTCTACCGCGAGATCATCCTCGATCACTACCGCTCACCCCGAAACCGCGGTGAGCTGGAGCCGCCCGCGGTCAAGACCGACGGCCACAACCCGCTGTGCGGCGACGAGATCACCGTGTACCTCGACGTCGACACGTCAACCGGTGACGGCGACGCCGCAACGGTCCGCGACATCAAGATCGGCGGCCAGGGCTGCTCGATCTCACAATCGTCGGCATCGATGATGTCAGCTGCCGTTCTCGGCAGGTCCGTCGGCGACACCAAGGCGCTGCTGCGGCGCTTCAAGTCGATGATGGGCATCGAGGGCGTCGAACTGGTCGAGGGCGACAGCGACGCCGAACTCGGCGACCTCGAAGCGCTCCAGGGCGTGGTGAAGTTCCCGGTGCGCATCAAGTGCGCCGTGCTGAGCTGGAACACCCTCGCGAACGCGATCGACGACGCCACCAGCTGAGCGTTCTCGTGAGATCGTGGCGCCGCTGCGTCACCCGGCCTCACGACGTCAGTCACAACGGACGACCGAGGCGCTCGCCGATTCCTGCGTCTCTGGACGCCGATGGCATCCTGACGCGGTGGCGTCGTCTCCTCAGTCCCCGCTCCCGCCCGATATCGCCGAGGCCCGGGCCCGACTCGGCGCTGCGTTCCGGCGGTTGAGTCACACGATCGCCGGGCATCACATCTCCGCCGACGACGCCGACAGAACGACCGGCGCGCTGACCGGGCTCGCCGACCAGCTCGCGAACGGCGAACGCCGCGACCGCGTGACCGAACGCCCGACGGGCGACTGGGGCCCTGCCCCCGTCGACGGCGCGCGGATGTACAGCTTCGATGAGCGACCCGTGTCTGGTCGGTCAGCCCCACTCGGCTTCGACGTCGACGTCTTCCGCGACGGCCACGAGGCCGTGGGCCAGGTGACGCTCGGCAAGGCACACGAGGGCGCGCCCGCCCGGAGCCACGGAGGCATCGTCTCGGCGCTGTTCGACGATCTGTTCGGCTTCGTCTTGACCATCGAGCAGCAGCCCGCCTTCACCGGCGAACTGACCATCCGCTACGAGGCGCCGACACCGATCGATGAGCCGCTCGCGTGCCGCGTCCGACTCACCGAACGAGACGGCCGCAAGCTCCACATGACCGGTGAACTCACCGTGCTCCGCACCGGCCAGGTGACCGCCCGTGGCCGTGCCATCTTCATCGCGATCGATCCCGATGCGTTCCGCTCAGGCGCAACGACCTGATGGCCCAGCTCAGTAGCTGGCGCCGAGCCCGGCTCGAGCGTCGGTCTGGATGCCGTACGGCGGGATCGGATAGCGGAGGCCGTTTCGAGCCAGCGCTTCCATCCCATCGATTGCCGTCAGCAGCTGCGACGGTGTGAGTGCCATGAGCATCTCATCGTCGTTCACCCCGCCGTACCGGCGCTCGGCATAGCACGGGATCGACAGGCTGGGTTCGCCGGTCGACAACGCCCGCCCCCATGAGTCGGCGCACGACGATTCACCGACGCACCCCACTCGAGCTTGCGATACCCCGACCACTGCAGGCCGTTGATGAGGATGATCATCTGACCGGGTGTCGCGTAGATCATGCAGATGTCGGGCGGGTCGAGCCGACCGCTGCTCAGCGGTGAGACCGCCATCGCGTGATACGTGCCGACAGGTACGACGCTCATCGCCGCCTGGTGTTCAGCGGAGTCTTCGATCGTCTCGAACCAAACACCGGCCATCTGCGAACCCGAGTACCACTCGTCGTCTTGGCCACCGAGCCCGAGCACGGCTTGACACTGGGCGCCGACGAGATCGTCGGCGGTGATCCCGACCGTCCAGTTGAGCCGCGATGCCATCGACACGATCTGGTCGGCGGTGTGGATGTCGTCGGGGCGTCGGATCCGCTCGATCACTTCCATCTCTTCGACGGTCTCGAAGAGCTTCATGCCGATCGGCGTCGTGCGAATCCGCAGCAGCTTGTCGAGTCGGGCGAGCGTGCTCGGCCAGTCGATGTTGACCTCGCCAGCGCTGGTGTGCAGATGGACAGGTTGGTCAGTCACGGCGCGAGCTCCCCTCGGGCGAGAGCGATCTTGAGTCGCTCCCGCGCAGCATGGTAATGGTTTCGTGTTTTTCGATCCGAGGTGGCCCGGAGGGTCTCGAGGTCGGTCGGGCTCCGGCGCTCGGACCGAGCCGCTGATGAGAGACCAGCAACTGTCACTCAGCGAAGGCGATTCGCGACCAGAAGATGCCCGACCTTCGTGGAGATTGCTCCGAGTGTTCCTCAGCACTGACGAACCACTGTCAGTGACTTCCGGTATCAAGTGCTCGATCGAGCCGATCGATAGCCGACTGTGAAGCTTTCGTCCGAGACCGACGACGGGGAGAACCTCCGGTCGCTCGGACGAGCATCGTTGGGCGGGCTCGCGATCATCCGACGTTTCGAGCGACCCGAAGCCGTCGCCGACGTGCCTCGATCGATGGACGTCATGCACCGCAGCGTGATTTTCACAGCCTCGGTCGGCGGTGCGACGTCCTACCCGGCCGAGCAACACGTCGAAGAGGCGCTCGCAGCGGCCGACATCGCGATGCACGCCCGCAAGGGCAGCCGGGCAGGATCACAACGCGTCCAACGCGAACGCGGCTGACACCCTCGTCGAACGCAAACCACCTGGTCAGCGGCCTGTGGGCTCACTGTGACACCCCTCGTTCATGATGTTGGTATGAACACGAACGAGCTCCACACCGCCACCCTCGCTGCGGCCGACGGGCCGGTCGCCGACCCGACCGGCCAGCTGCTGCTGCTCCCCACCGAGCGCCACCTCGCCGAGTCGACCGAACACGCTCGCTTCCGCCTTTCCACGCGCACCCGCGAGCGCGGCCTGCGCCATGTGGCCGAGATCCGAGCACAGCTGGCGGTGTCGAAGGCTGCACGAGCCGACGACAACGTGATCGCACTCCCTCCCCGTCGCGAGCCTGCCGCCTGATCGACGCCAACGGCGATCGATCGGGCGGTCAGCTCGCCGAGGGCGCCAAGTCGCGCACCGCTTGCCAGTGGTCGAGCGACGGGTCGAGCGGCAAGATCGCCAGCGAGCTGGTGGTCACACCGTTGTCGAAGTACTCCTGAATCTTGGCCCGACAGTCGGCGGGTGAGCCGTGGACGATCAGATCATCCACCACCTGGTCGGGGATCTCAGCAAGCGCAGCCTTGCGGTCGCCGGCCTTCCAGGCGTCCCACATCCCCTGCAGCTGATCGCCCCGGCCGAGCCATTCGTGGAATGCGGCGTACACCGGGACGTTCAGATACGCAGCGATCGCGAACTTGGCGGCTTCGCGAACGTGCTCGGTGTTCTCGCTCGGACAGCAGAAGATCCGACACACGATCTCCTTCTCGTCTCCACCGCCGGCGTCGTTCACGATCTTCGCCACCGTGGGCACGTCGCCGGGGGCGAGCCAGTTGATGATGGCACCGTCTGACTCGCGGCCAGCGAGGCGCAGCATCCCTTCCCTGAGGGCAGCGACGAGGATCTTCGGCTGCTGTTCGGGCCGCACGCCGAGACGGAACCCGTTGATCTCGAACGTGTCGTACGTCTGCTTCACCTTCTCGCCACCGAGCGAGTCCTTGAGGAACCGGACGATGTCTCGCACCTTCTTGTACGGCTCCTCGAACGGCACTCCGTTCCACCGTTCGACGATCACGTTCGACGACGAGCCGATACCGATGGCGAAACGGCCGGGCGCAGCGTCGGCGAGCGACGCGACCGACTGCGCGAAGCACGCCGGGGCCCGCGTGTAGGCCGGGACGATCGCCGTGCCGAGCCGGAGGCGCGGTTCCCAGGCTGCCGCGAGCGCCAGCGGCGTGAACGCATCGGCACCGTCGGCTTCGGCCGACCAGATGTCGGTGTAGCCGAGGTCGGCGAGCTCCGACAGCTTGTCGCGGTGGGAGTGGAGCGGCCCCGGGAGCGGGACGGTCATGCCAGGGCGGATGGGAAGCGTCATGGCCCGAACCTAGCCAGCGGCCGACGGTCGGCCGAAGGCCGCCCGTCCGTGGGTGACGACCCTGATCAGTCCGGGGCGACGAACCGGGCGATGACCGACTGACTCGCGGTGGCGAGCAGCGTGCCGTCCTGGCCGAACATGTGGACCCGACCGTGGCCGAACCCGCGCTGCACGCCGTGGACCTTGATATCGACCAGCACCCAGTCGGTCGGCACCGTCCGGTACACCCGCAGCGTGTTGTCGAGGCTGTTGCCGCCACCGCGCCGCCCCACGGCCTGACCGACGCCCATCGGCACGAAGTCGCCGAGGATCGCTAGGGTCACGGCGTCGGCGTCGGTCAACTGCTCGGGGATACGCGCCCACATCACCATGTGACCGTCGCTCGGCACCGCTGCATCGGGGTCGGTGGCGAGTTCGAGCCACTCACGGCCCTTCACGATCCGCTGGTCGAGCCGTTCGGTGATCGTGCCGACCTGATCGGCAGCGACAGGGCGGCGCTGCAACGCCATCGGCGATGGCAAGTCCGCCGGCATCTGTTCGAACTGGGCGTCGGACTCACCGTCACGGTCGCCGAGCGCAGCGTTGACGGTCAGGATCTCTCGGTCGGCGACGTGCACAATCGCTCGAGCCTGCGTGATCTGGTGGCCTTCGGCCGCAATGATCACGTCGATGTCGGCGACCTCGCCAGGAGCGGCGTACGACAGGTACTGGCCGGTCGCCCACACACAGTTGCGTCCAGAGGTCCCCTCAATCGCCGCGATCGCTGCGGCGAGCCCGCACCCGCCGAAGAGGAACCCGGCGCCGACCGACACTCCCTTGGTGACCGGCAACATCCACCGGAAGCGGTTGTGTGTCGACTCGAGGCCGAGGAAGGTGCGGGAGTCCATCGGTTCACTCTCACACGCCCGACTACGGTCGGGCGACATGGGGACATGGCAGGGTGACGCAGTCGGGTTGGTCGAGGCCTTTCGTGCCGGAGAGCACACTCCGGTCGCCGAGCTCGACGCGGCGTACGCAGCGATCGACGCGAGCGACCTCAATGCGGTGTGTTTCACCGATCGAGATGCGGCATACGCCGAGGCGGAACATGCCGACGTGCAGCTGCCGTTCGGCGGCGTTCCGCTCGGGGTGAAGTCGCTCACACAGGTCGCAGGCTGGCCCGATGATCACGCGTCGGTGCCGCTGCGAGACCAGGTCGCCAACGACACGGCCACGATGGTCGATCGCATCGCCGCGGCTGGCGCCGTGTTGGCAGCGCAGACCACCTCGAGCGAGTTCGGTGCGGTCAATGTGACCCGCACCGTGCTGCACGGCACCACCCACAACCCGTGGGAGCACGGCCGCACGCCCGGCGGATCGTCGGGCGGTTCGGCAGCAGCGGTCGCCGCCGGGTTGCTCCCGATCGCCACCGGCGGAGATGGTGGCGGCTCGATCAGGATTCCTGCCGGCTTCTGCGGTCTCGTCGGGCTGAAGGGAACCTACGGTCGGATTCCGCTCGGCCCGAACCACCAGCTCGGCAACCTCACCGTGTCGACGGGGTGCCTCACTCGGTCGGTGCGCGACACCGCTCGATGGTTCGACGTGGCCAACGGCCATCACCCGACCGATCCGCTCTCGCTCCCGAAGGTGACCGGCTGGGAGGCCGGACTCGGCAGCCACCTCCCCGCCCTCCGCGGCATGCGAGTCGCCATCGTTGCCGACTGGGGTGACGCCACCGTCTCGCCGATCATGTGGGAACTCCTCGAGGCGACGGCGGGCGAGCTGTGCGACGAGCTCGGACTGACCCGTGTCGACGTCGACACGTCGCTCCCCCGCATGGGCGCTGCCTGGGCGATCAGCGGCACGCTGGGCATCGCCGCCCAACTGGTCGATCACTGGCCCGACTGCGCCGACGACCTCACTCCCGAGGTGCGTGCCGGGCTCGAACAGACCGAAGGGCGATACTCCGCCGAAGCCCGAGCCCGAATCGAACGTCGGCGAATGGAACTCAACCAGCGGCTGGCCGACATCTTCGACCCCGACGACGGCGTCGACTTCGTCATCACGGCCAGCAACCCCGACGTCGCCTTCGACGCCGATGGCCCGCTGCCGAAGGTGTTCGGCGGCGTCGAGGCGCCGAAGGGCCGGGGCAACAACGGTCTGCTCACGTTCCCGGCGAACATGTACGGCAACCCGGCGATCTCGATCCCGGCCGGCGCCGTCGACGGCTTGCCGATCGGCTTGCAGGTGGTCGGGCGACACTTCGACGAGCCGCTGCTGCTCGACATCGCGCTCGCCGTCGAGCGTTCGAAGCCCTGGCCGCTGGTGGCGCCGGTGCCTGTCTGACACTCGGCCTCCGGGCCTGGCTGAACTCCTCCCCGCGAACGACCGACCCGGTTGGGACGTGTCAGGTCGTTCGCCTCTGGGTGAGACGGGCGTCACCACTACGGTTCCGCCCATGAAGGTTGCCTTGACGGTCAGCGATTTCATCAACCGAGCCGAGCTCGTGTACCCCGACCGGGTCGCGATCGTCGACGAGCCCGACCAGCCAGCGGAGAGCTGGGGAACGATCACTTACGCTGAGATGGCACGGCGAGCCCGGGCGATGGCGGCCGGCCTCGACGAACTCGGCATCGGCGTCGGCGAGCGCGTGGCGATGGTGAGCCACAACTCTGCCCGGCTCATGACCGCACTGTTCGGCGTGTCGGGCTCGGGGCGCATCCTCGTGCCGATCAACTTCCGGCTCGTCGCCGAAGAGGTGAAGTACATCGTCCAGCACTGCGGCGCCCGCATCCTCCTGGTCGATCCGGAGTTGGAAGAGGCGCTCGCCGAGGTCGGGTGCGAGCACAAGTGGACCATCGGCGCCGAGAGCGATGCGATCCTCATGAAGTTCGACACCGAGCCCGCCGGCTGGGAGCCCGACGAAGACGCCACCGCCACGATCAACTACACCTCGGGCACCACAGCACGACCCAAGGGCGTGCAGCTCACTCACCGCAACGTGTGGCTCAACGCCTCCACGTTCGGCTGGCACTTGGGCGTCAACGACCGCGACGTGTATCTGCACACGCTCCCCCAGTTCCACTGCAACGGGTGGGGCATGCTCTACGCCGTCACCGGCATGGGTGGCGAGAACATCATCCTCCGCAAGGTCGATGGCGCCGAGATCCTGCGACGGGTCGAGGAGTACGGCGTCACCCTCATGTGTGGCGCGCCAGCGGTCATCAACATGGTGCTCGACGCCGCCCAGGCGTGGCGCGACGAAGGACGGGAGATCCCGGGCCGCGACCGGGTCCGTATCGTCGTCGCTGGCGCTCCACCGCCGACCAAGACCATCGAGCGGGTCGAGACCGAACTCGGTTGGCAGTTCAACCAGATCTACGGCCTCACCGAAACCGCTCCCCTGCTCACCATCAACCGCCCGCGCGCCGAGTTCGACTCGATGTCGACCACCGAGCGAGCGCAGAAGCTCAGCCGGGCTGGCGTCCCTGCGATCGGTGTGCAGATGGGCGTCACCGCCCAGGGCGAGATCACGGCGCGTTCGAACGTCGTGATGGAGGGCTACTGGGAGCAGCCCGACGCCACCGCCCAGGCGATCTACGACGGCGCGTTCCACACCGGCGACGGCGGGGTCATCGACGACGAGTCGTACGTCATCATCTCCGACCGCAAGAAGGACGTCATCATCTCCGGCGGCGAGAACGTCTCGTCGATCGAGGTCGAGGACGCCATCTTCCAGCATCCCGAGGTCACCGAGGTCGCTGTCATCGGCATCCCTGACGAGAAGTGGGGCGAGCTGGTCACTGCGCTGGTCGTCACCTCTGGTGGTTCGGCGCTCACCGAAGACGACGTGATCGCCTGGACCAAGCAGAAGCTGGCTGGGTACAAGTGCCCGAAGAAGGTCGAGTTCCGTTCCGAGCTCGCTCGCACCGCCACCGGCAAGCTCCAGAAGTTCAAGCTCCGTGAACCGTTCTGGGAAGGCGTCACCCGCCAGGTGAACTGATCCCCAACCATCTCAACTGGGGTCAGACCCCAGTTGAGATGGACGCGCTACGGTCGGTAGCGACGCCAACCGGCGTCGCTCGACAACCGAACACCGTCGAACACAACCCAGTCAACGAGGACTGCAGTGTCATGAGCGACCACGGGATGGCCCCGTACGAGGCCGTCAACTACTTCTTCGATCAGGCCGCCGATCTCATCGAACTCCCCGACTCCGCTCGCGTGTTGCTCCAGACGCCGACTCGCGAGCTTCGCGTCGAGCTTCCACTCAGGAAGGATGACGGCTCGCTCGAGGTGCTCATCGGTTATCGGGTGCAACACAACAACTCCCGCGGCCCATACAAGGGTGGGGTCCGGTATCACCCCTCTGCCGATCTCGACGAGGTCCGAGCGCTCGCGTCGCTCATGACCTGGAAGACCGCCGTGGTCGACGTGCCGTTCGGTGGGGCCAAGGGCGGCATCGAGGTCGACACGACGACCCTGTCGACGACGGAACTCGAACGACTCACCCGCCGATACACCCAGGCGATCAGCGAAGTGATCGGGCCTCACACCGACATCCCTGCGCCGGACATGGCGACGAACGCCCAGGTGATGGCCTGGATCGTCGATCATTACAGCCAGTTGCAGGGCTACTACCCCGGCGTCGTCACCGGAAAGCCGATCGAGCTGGGTGGCTCGCGTGGCCGCACCGAGGCGACCGGCACGGGATGCGTCGTCTGCCTCGACCAGGTGATCAACTCACTCGACCGTGACCGCTCTGCGACGACGGTGGCGATCCAGGGATTCGGCAACGTCGGACGGTGGGCTGCGATCGAGGCGGCGACCCGCGGCTACAAGGTCGTTGCCGTGAGCGACGTCCGTGGCGGCATCGTCAACATGGACGGCCTCGATGTGCCCGCCGTGGTCGATCACGTCGACGCCACCGGGTTCGTCGAGGGGGCGCCCAGCACCGACGCGCTCGAAGCGGGCCAGCTCCTCGAGCTCGACGTCGACGTGCTGATCCCCGCCGCGGTCGGCGGCGTCATCAACCCGAGCAACGTCGATCGGGTGAGAGCCAGCATCATCGTCGAGGGCGCCAACGGCCCGATCACGCCGAAGGCCGACGAACGCCTCGCCGAGGGCGGGATCACCATCGTTCCCGACATCCTCGCCAACGCCGGCGGCGTGACGGTGAGCTACTTCGAGTGGGTCCAGAACCTGCAGCGGTTCACGTGGAGTCGCCAGCGAGTCATGGGTGAACTCGAGAGCACCCTGTCGACCGGCTTCCGAGTGACCTCACAGCGAGCCGGCGACCTCGGTGTGCCGCTCCGCCAGGCAGCCTTCGCCGTCGGACTCGAACGAGTCCGCGACGCAAGCCTCCTTCGGGGCCTGATGTAGCGAGCCGCCGGGGACGTCACTCGAGGGTGGCGTAGGTGGTCGACCGATCGACCGTCGTCCTGCCCTGCACCGCGTCGACACACTCGGCCAGGTCGGTGAGGTAGTCGTCGATCACGCCGGTGTTCGTGTTGCTCACGGTCGAGTGCAGATTGTCGGGCGGCTGCTGACGGTCGTGGTACCAACCGCGCTCCAGCAGCGCATCACCCAGGGCGAACACGTCGAGGTCGCAGCCCTCTTCGGCCGCCATCGCGACCAGATGGAACTGGCCATCGCCGAGTACCCGCAGCTCCTCGATCGCCATGATGCCCACCCGCATCCGATCGGCGTTGATCAGCGTCTGACGGGTCAGCTCGACGTAGCCGTCGATGCCGAGGTGCGACATGACCGCCCACGCACACGCCATCGGCAGGCCCGATCGAGTGCCCTGCATGTTGGGCGAGGCGTAGAACCCACCCAGCCAGTCACCGAAGATGAAGGTCTGATACTTCCGACTCTTCTTCGAGCGGTGCAGGATGACCGACACGCCCTTCGGCGCGTAGCCCAGCTTGTGGATGTCGGCCGAGATCGTGGTCACCCCGGGCACCCGGAAGTCCCACGGCTCGATCTGACGACCGAGGCGCTCGGCGAACGGCAACACGAATCCGCCCATGCATGCGTCGACGTGGCAGTTGGCGCCGACCGACTCGGCCAGTGCGGCAATGGCTGGGATGTCGTCTTGGACACCCTGCGGGTACTGCGGGGCCGACCCGACCACGAGGGCCGTGTTCGGCCCGACCATCGCTGCCATGGCATCGACGTCGGCCGTCCAGTCGTCACGTACCGGCGCCGTGCGGATCGTGAGCCCGAAATTGTGCGCTGCCTTGTGGAACGCGGCGTGGGCCGATTCGGCCAGGACGATCTCGGGTTCGATGATGCCCCGCTCGGCGGCTGCCCGCTCGCGGGCCGCCAGCACACCGCACAGGATCGACTCGGTACCGCCGCTCGTGAGGAAGCCCGACGCCTGGCCGTCGGGCAGGTGGTGATCGTTGAGGAGGTTGCCGGTCCAGCCGACGACTTCACGCTGGATCGCTGCGAGTGACGGGAATGCCTGGGTGTTGAGCGCGTTCTCGTGGAGGTACAAGCGGGCCGCCTGTTCGGCGACTTCGTGCACGCTCGGTCCGCCGTCGTAGACCATGCCGAAGGTGCGGCCGTCGCCCCACTTCACGTCGTTCGCTCGCTTCTCGGTGAGGGCGGCGATCACCTCGTCGACAGGTCGTCCGGCCTGTGCGAATGCCATGTCCTGATGATGGCACCCGACCGGGCACCCATGCCGGTCGGCCGACCCCGATCCTCATGGCCCCGACTCCTACGATCGGCGCATGATCAAGGCCTCGAGCGACACCGTCATCTATCCCGCCCGGCGCATCGTGACGATGGATCCGTCACAGCCGGTCGTCGAGGCAGTGGCCGTGCGCGACGGCAAGGTCCTGGCGGCCGGATCACTCGACGAGTGCCGGAGCTGGGGGCCCGCCGACATCGACGATCGCTTTCGCGAGCTCGTCCTCACCCCGGGGATGATCGAAGCCCACGCTCACAGCCTCGAAGGAGCCTTCGCGATCCTCCCCTACGCAGGCTGGTTCGACCGCCATCGCCTCGACGGCGGCACCGCGCCCGGCATTCGCAGCTACGACGCGCTGATCGAGCTGCTGCAGCGACTCGACCGCGAGATGCGTGACCGCGGAGCAGGATCCGATGAGCCGATCGTGGTCGGAGGCTTCGACCCGATCTATTTCCGCGACGAAGCACGGCTCACTCGTGACCATCTCGATCGAGCGTCGACCGAGCGCCCGATCTTCGTCTTCCACGCGAGCGCCCACCTCGCCACGGTCAACTCAGCCATGTTGGCGCTGCACGACATCACCCGCGATTCCGCCACCGTCGGCGTGGCGCGCGATGAACACGGCGAACCGAACGGCGAGTTGCAGGAGATGCCGGCGATGTCGCTGGCACGCTCCGCGCTCGGTCGGATCCTCCGAGCGATGAACGACCCGGCGTCGCTCGAGGCACTCGGCCAGATCTGCGCGAATCGGGGGATCACCATGCTCGCCGATCTGGCGTCGGCAGGGCTGCAACGACCGGAGTCGCAGGAGTTCTGGCGAGCCACCCTCGATCGGGACGACTATCCGGCGCGCATCCTCCAGCGACACATCGCCGCGCTCCCGCCTGGGTCGACCGACTGGGCCGACGCGGCGGCGCTCGTCGACGAGTACCGCACCGCCGACTCCGACAAGCTGCGAACTGCCGGCCTCAAGGTGCTCCTCGACGGATCGATCCAGGGGTTCACCGCGAAGATGAGCTGGCCCGGCTATTACACGGGCACCGACCACGGCGTGTGGATGACCCCGCCAGATCAGGTGCTCGACCTGTGCCGACCGTTCCACGAGCGACACATCAACATCCACACCCACTGCAACGGCGACCTCACGATCGATCTCTGGATCGATACCGTCGAGCAACTCGTGGCCGAACACTCGTGGCTCGATCATCGCCACACGGTGCAGCACTCCCAGCTCACGTCGGCGGCGCAGTACCGGCGGATGGCGAAGTTGGGCATGTGCGCCAACATCTTCACCAATCACCTCTGGTACTGGGGCGATGAACATCACGACCTCACCGTCGGTCCCGAGCGGGCCCGGCGGATGGAAGCATGCGCGACTGCCCATCGAGAGGGTGTGTCGTTCTCGATCCACACCGACGCCAACGTCACCCCACTCGGGCACCTCCACACCATGTGGTGCGCGGTCAACCGGGTCACGCCGTCGGGCCGCGTGCTCGGAGAGACCGAGCGGATCTCACCCGAGCTCGCCCTCGAGGCGGTCACGCTCGGATCGGCATACCAGATGCATCTCGACGCCGAGTTCGGCTCGATCGAATGCGGTAAGGCCGCCGACTTCACCGTGCTCGGCGACGACCCGCTGTCGGTCGACCCGATGGCGATCCGCGACATCGACGTGTGGGGCACCGTCGTCGCCGGCCGCCCCTTCGAAGCCGCTCACCCCTCCTGACCCACCCCTCAGCTCTTCGTGAGGTTGTGGAGCGCATCCAGCGCGCAACCTCACGAAACGGGCGGCGCCTCCGAACGCACCGCCCGAGTCTGCCTGCGCCCTTCCGAGCTTTTCGTGAGGTTGTGGAATGCATCCAGCGCGCAACCTCACGAAACGGGCGGCGTGGCGAGGTTCAGCCGAGGAATTGCGTGGCGAACTCGTCGAGCGCGTCGGTGTCGAGCCGACTCTCAATACCGATCACGATGATGCCCTGACCGGGGAGAGCGGATGAGCCGTCGACGCCATCCCTCACGGCGAGCCGCTGAGATCGCCCGACGACTTGGATCTCCATCAGCGTGCTCTGGCCCGAGTCGTCGGACGCGTTCACGACGCCCTTCCCTCGTAGGACCGAGTCGGGAAGCGCCTCGACGAAGGACCGAACTCCCGCCTCCGATGGAGTCAACCCAGGCTGCGGGCTCCACGACCAGCGGACGTACTCGAGGCCGTGGGCGGCTGCGGGGGCCACCGTGCGCGAGCGATGCGGCTCCGCTCCGAGCACGAGTTCCGACATGCTCGTCGGACGTTCGATCACGGGAACTCCTCGCCCTGCGAGCCATCGAGTCACGTCACCGAGTCGCTGGTCGTCGACGAGGTCACGCTTGGTCACGACGATCACATCGGCGGCCTCGAGTTGGCGTGCGACCTCGCCGCCGACATATCGATCGGCAGCCAAACGTCGGATCGAGTCGGCCGCCGCGAGCACGAACACTCCTCCAGGGGAGAAGCCGGGCACGGTTCCCCATGCTGCCAGTGCCGAGGGGTCGGCAACTCCAGAGGCTTCGATCACGATCTGGTCGAGGCGAGGACTCCGCGTCGCCAGCGCATCGAGCGCGACACCGAGCTCGGTCCCGAGGGTGCAACAGACGCAGCCGTTCGGCAGATCGATCAGCCCGTCGTCGGCGGCATCGGCGAGCAACGAGGCGTCGATACCGAGTTCCCCGAAGTCGTTGACGACCACGCCAATGCGTTGCCCGGAGTCGGCGAGCAACTCGTTGAGCAACGTGGTCTTGCCGGCCCCCAGATACCCGCCGAGCACCACGACCGGGATCGGCACCTCCATGTCAGGGATCGTACGAGTCGTCACCCTCGGTGTCTGACACCGAAAGTGCCGGGCCGGTTTGGCAGGATCTGAAGATGTCGGATGCCGCTGCGCCAGGTCCGCTCGACGGGGTGAAGATCCTCGACTTCTCGGTGATGATCTCGGGTCCGCTCGCGGCGATGATGCTCGCCGATCAGGGCGCCGATGTGATCAAGGTCGAGTCGCCAGGCGTCGGTGACATGATGCGGCTGATCGGCAGCCAGAAGAACGGCATGACCGGCATCTTCGCCAACAACAACCGCGGCAAACGCTCGATCGTCCTCGACCTCAAGCAGGCGGCTGCGATCGACATCGTCAAGCAACTCGCCGCCGACTCCGACGTCGTGATCCAGAACTTCCGGCCTGGCGCCATGGGTCGCCTCGGTCTCGGCCATGACGACCTGCTGGCCCTGAACCCCGACCTCATCTACGTCTCGATCTCTGGCTACGGCCAGGATGGGCCCCAGGCAAACCGCAGGGCGTACGACCACCTGATCCAATCGGCCTCGGGGCTCGCCAGCGTGCAGGCCAACAAGGCCACCGGCGACCCCGAACTGTTCCGCACGCTGCTGTGCGACAAGACCACCTCGTACACCGTCGCTCAAGCGATCACCGCTGCCCTCTTCGCTCGGGCGACCGGCAAGGCGGCAGGGCAGCACGTCGAGGTGGCAATGCTCGACACGGCCATCTCGTTCATGTGGCCCGACTCGGCGAGCGATGCCACGCTGCTCGACGACGATGTCGATCGACGGCCAACCGTCGGCGAGAACTATGCACTCACCCGCCTCGCCGATGGTTTCGCCGCAACCACTGCACTCACCGACTCCGAGTTCGCGGCGCTCTGTTCGGCCTACGGTCGCCCCGACCTCGTCGACGACGAACGCTTCGTCGATGCGCCCTCCCGAATGAAGAACGGCCGCGACCTCGGCCGCATCATGCGAGAGATCGCTGCCGAACTCACCGTAGCCGACTTCGAAGGGCGCATCGACGAGCACGACGTCGCCGGCTCTCGTGTGGTCACGCTGTCCGAGCTCGCGCGCGAACCCCAGGTCGTCAACAACGAGGTGTTCGTCGAGCGCGACCACCCGGTGGCCGGACGCGTGCGCGAGCCCCGTCCTGCGGCCCGGCTCTCGGCAACACCGCAACGAGTCAGCCGGCCAGCGCCGAAGCTCGGTGAACACTCCGACGAAATCGTCGCCGCGCTCGGGCACGACCCGACTCAGCTCCGCGCCGACGGCGTCATCAGCTAGATCTCAACTGGGGTCTGACCCCAGTTGAGATTCAGGAAGCGACGAAGCCGCCGGCGACGAAGGCGTCGTTCACCAGCTGTTCCAGGCGCTCTGACTCGGATGGCCAGTCGCCGGCGACCGTGACCGCCCAGATCACCCCGTCACCTCGGTTGAGCACCATGGCGTGCGTGGCCTCAATCGTTCCGGTGTGGCCGACACGCCCACCGCCGTACGAGATGACGCCGAGGCCGTAGCCACGCTGGCCGAGCGTTCCCCCGGTCGGCGTGAGCATGGCGAGGACGGTCAGCTCGTCGAGCGCCTTGAACCCCGACGTCGACGGGTCGACCGCGTTCATGATCCGAACGAGATCGATCGGTGACGCAACCCACGACCCTGCGCCGCCGAGCGTCTCCATGTAGGCCCGGCCCGGTGTGGTTCGGTGCTGCACCTCGCCCGGCCCGGGGTCGAACGTGGGTGCCAGCCGCATCCCGCTGATGCCGAGCGGCGTGAGCAGCGACCGATAGGTGGCCCGGTCGAGCGACTCACCCGTGACCGCCTCGATCAGCATCCCAGCGAGGCAGTAGTTCATGTTCGAGTACGAGTACCCGCCTCCCCCTCCGGCTCGCGCCAGACCCTGGCGCGCCGCATCCGGACAATCGTCAGCACCGAGCTGGAAGAACGTCGAGTAGTACCGGCCGAACCCGGTCGTGTGGTTGAGCAGCCGGCGCAGCGTGAGTTGGCGTCCTCCGACCGAGATCGACTCGGCCCCGACGTGCTCCGCGATCAGCTCACCGATCGGCTCATCGAGACCGACGAGGCCCTGCTCAACCAGTTCGAGCGCAACGATGGCAGTGATCGGCTTCGAGATGCTGGCGATGCGGAAGCGGTCGGACGGCTGCGCAGCGTCGCCTCGAGCGGGGTCGCGCACACCGAACGCCGCAGCGTTGACGAGATCGCCGTCGATCATCACGGCGACGGCGGCAGCGGTGTTGCCCGGGCGGATCAACGCCGCTTCGAGCGACGCGTTGAAGCCGGCCCAGCCGGTGAGGGCGGAGGCCCCGGTCAACTGGCCGGTGTCGTCAGCTCCGGCGCCGCCACCACCGACGGGTCCGCCGACCCCCGCATCGTCGACCGGAAATCGGGCGGCGTCGACGTCGAGTTCGACGCCGAGACCGATGTCGAAAACCGGTTCGACGTCCTCGATGAGTGCCAGATCGGGATCGTCCTCTCGTGCGGCTTCGTCGACGGCGTCAGATGTCGGCGCAGCCACCAATGTCGATGAGGGGGCAGCTGTCGTCGTTGCAGCAGTGGTCGAGGGAACAGCCGTCGTCGTTGTCGATCCCGACCGCCCCACATCGTCGGCCGACGGCTCAGGCGTCGTCGTGCTGGCAGCATCATCGACGACCATGGGCTGCGCCGTGTCGGCGGACGCAGTCGAGCAGGCAACAGCCAGCCCTGCTGCCATCACCAGGATCACGACTCGACGCACCCGACCATGTTGACCGCTCTGCCATCGGTTGTCGCGGCAGGTCGCCCGGCAGCAACTCACTCCGCTCACGATCGTTCGGGCCGTGCGCATGACGGTCGGACTCGCAGCGCTCGCGCTCGCTCCACGTGATCACCCGCACCGACGCCACCGAGTCGGGCACCGAGCTCGTCGGCACTCTCGAGTTCGGATCGTCGATCAGCACCAACGTCGTCACTCAGGCCGACGCCGAGCGGGTCGAGTACGCGGCCAGCACCCGCGACGGAGTCATCCACCTGTTCCCACCGGGCTGACGTCGACACCCGGTCAGCTGGGGACCGGCAGCTCCTGCTCGACCGTCAGCACATCGGCGAACAGGTCGCCGTGCCGGTCGAGGCGAGCGAGGACGTCGGCCGCCTCGAAGACCAGCGGATCGTCGCCGGCGGCGCACGCCTGGACCTCGTTCCAGGTCACCGGTGTCGACACGGTCGGTGTCGGCCGGGCCCGCAACGAGTACGGCGCGATCGTGGTCTTGTGATGAGCGTTCTGGCTCCAGTCGACGAAGACCTTGCCGGGGCGTTCGACCTTGGCCATCACCGTCGTGACGCCATCGGGTCGCTGCCGTTCGAGCACCTGCCCGACGGCCAGCGCGAAGTCGGCGGTGAGCTGATGCGTGGCCCCCGGGCTGTTGAGGGGCACGTACATCTGCAGGCCCTTCGACCCGCTGGTCTTGCACCACCCCCGCAGTCCGACCGCATCGAGCACCGCCGCGGCGTCGAGCGCCAGCTGGCAACACTCGACGACCGACGTGCGGGGGCCCGGGTCGAAGTCGAAGACGACCGCACGAGGCACCTCCTGCGTTCCGGCCGACGCCATCGGGGCGTGCAGCTCGATCGCTGCGAGGTTGGCCGCCCACACCATTGCGGCCGGCTCTTCGATTCGGCAGTACTCGATGCCGCCTCGGCGGTCGCCGGGACCGATCGTGACCGGTACCCACTCGGGGCGGTGGCGGTTGCATCGCTTCTCGAAGAAGCCCTCGTGGTCGGTGCCGTCGGGGAACCGCCGAAACGTCAGGCATCGGTCGGCCAGGTGAGGGATCGCGACCGGAGCGATGCGCGCCATGAAGTCGATCACCTCGGCCTTGGTGAAGCCTGACGGATAGAGCACCTTGTCGAGGTTGGTGAGCCTGAGCTGACGGCCGCCCACCTCGATGTTTTGGGGTGGTACAGCCATCAAGCGGATCAGCGTCGGCGGCTCAGGCGGTTTCGGCCGTGGTGGCCGGATGGTTCGCCCGGGCCTGCTTGGCGGCGGCGACGCTGGCCTCGAGTGCCGCCATGATGTCGACCACCTTGGGTGCGTCGCTCGGCGTTTCGGGCGCGGCGATCTCCTCGCCGTCGGCCTTCATCTGGATGAGCGCCATGACCTGCTCGCGGTATTCGTCGTGGTACTTCTCGGGCTCGAACTCGGCCGTGAGCGACTCGACCAACGACTCGGCCATGGCCACTTCGCGGTCGTTCACGTCGACCTCGTCGAGACCCGTGAGCTCGTCGATCTCGGCAGGATCGACCACCTCGTCGGCGTACGCGAGTGACGACATGACCAGCCGTCCCTCCTCGGCGCGGATCGCGGCGGTGTACTGCTTGTTGCGCATCACGAATCGGCCGATGGCCACCTTGCCCGACGGTTCCATCGCGCGAGCGAGCAGGACGTAGGGCTTGGGATCGGTGTCGGGAGCGAGGTGATACGCGGTGTCGAAGAACACCGGGTCGATCTCCTCGAGCAACACGAACTCCTCGAGGTCGATGCGCTTGGTCGGCACCGGCATGAACGGCTCGAGCTCGTCGGGGTCGACCACCACGTAGCGGCCCTTCGAGATCTCGTACCCCTTCACGATGTGATCGTCAGACACCTGATCGCCCGACTCCGCATTGACCTTGCGGTATCGGATGCGGTTGAGGTCGCGTTCGTCGAGCTGGTTGAACGACACCGACTTCTTCCGAACGGCATGGAAGAGCTTGACCGGGATCGCGACGAGGCCGAACGAGATCGTGCCACTCCAGACCGGTCGCATGCCGAAACGGTAGCTCCCGATGAGTGTGCGGCGCCGGAGTCAGGTCTGGTCGAGCACGGCGCGGGCGACGATGTCGGTACCGAACGCAGTGAGAATCGCCAGGTAGAGCAGACCCGTCGCTGCCATGACCGCCGAGTAGTAACGCTCCTTGAGCGCCGCCTTGGTGACGAACACGAGCACGATCGTGGTGACGGCGCACGCCACCCACATCCAGCCGAGCATGCCGCCCCACCCGTCGTCGACGTCGCCGGTGAACACACTGATCATGCCGGTCGGCAGCAGGAGCGCGATCACCTCGAGCGGCCACAGCCAGGCGAGTGCTGTCACCAGTTCGTTGAGCAGCTTGCGGGGAAGGCCTGGCTGCACGAGATACCAGTGGCCGAGCAACATGCCGTCGCTGATGGCCCCGATGAAGGCAGCGCCGATGAGAGTGCGAAGCAGGGCGACCATCCAGTTGCCACCAGCGTCGAAGGCCGCCGCCACGAGGCCGACGGTGCCGATGATCGCCGGGACGAGGTCGAGAATCGGGTTGAACTCAGGGCCGGTCGCTGAACCGGTTCCACTGCCTGAGGAGTCGGAGCCCTCGCCCACCTCGGCCGACGCGACCGTGCGCTCGATGCCGGTCATCGCCGCAACGCGTTCGCTCCGTCGATCGAACTCGGCCTGCTGACCGCTGACGCCGGCGGCCTTGCGCCGAATCGACGACGCGAGGCCGACGAGGCACGCTGCGGCGACGCCGAGCGACGCCGCCTCTCGCACGGGGTTCGAGCCGAACGCCATCCCCGCACCGAACGCGCCCAACGCGAAGCAGAAGTACGTGCCTCGCAACAGCCAGCCGTAGCCGAGGCCCACCACGCGGCGGCGCGTGGTGAACCAGCAGAAGAACATCCCGCCGGTCGCCCACTGCAGGAGCACCGTTGCTGCGTCGAGCCTGATCACGGCTGTCGAGGGTAACGGTGGCATCTGCCGCCGACCCGATCGACCGCGGGCGACGTAGCCTGCAGAGCCGAATGACACATCTGAGCCCCACCGAGCGCCACAGCACGAGACGCAGGCTCGGTCAGACCCTCGCCGGGGTGACACTGGCGACGCTGACGTTGTGCGCCTGTTTCACCGGTGAGCGCCCGACGTTCGAAGACGAACTCCCTCCGGTGGTTCCGACCGGCAATCCTGTCGTCGACACGGTGCTGTCCCGCCTCGATTCCGCCGACACCTCGGAGTTCGCCGCCGCGTTCCAGATCGACACGAAGTTCGGCACGCTGCGCTCGACGGCCGAAGTCACCCAGGCGGCTGGCCGCCGGCTGTCGGTGACCGTCCAGAACGATGCCGTCTACATCCGCTACGTGTCCGACGGCGCCGATGAGCGCACCTGCAACCTCAGCACCGCGGAATGCGAGACTGGCCTGAACGACGCCCGCATCTCGAACACGCAGCTGTCGCACCGCTTCTACGCCCCGTCGTTCGCCCAGCGGCTCCGCATCAGCGCAGACCGACGGATCGGCGATCCGGTGGCATCGCAGCGTACGGTGGCAGGACAACTCGCCGAGTGTGTCGAGGTACCGGTCGCAGGCGGTGTGGAGACCTACTGCGCGCTCGAGTCAGGGGTGCTCGCCTACTTCGAGGGTGCCGACGTCACCGTTGAACTCACGGCGTACTCGCCCACACCGAACGAGTCACTCTTCGACACCTGACCAGCCGTTCGGCGACCCTCGACTACTCGTCGTCGGCAATCCACGAACCGTGGAAGCCGTGCGGCACCCGCTGCGGCAGCGGCACGATCGCCACAGGATCGGCGGCCATGTCGGCTGCGTCGATCACCGCGAACGACGACCGTTCGGTCGCCCGGTCGTAGAGGTAGGTCACGAGCCAGCCCTCGTCCTCGGCGGCTCCGTCGTGGGCGGGAACGAAGACCGGCTCGGCCGTCGATACCGTCGGGCCGAAGTCGTGCAGCGTGGCATCGCCCGTGGTCACGTCGTACTTCACCACGTTGCTGGCGCCGTCTGTCTTGGGGGCCTCTCCCGGCCGGCCCGTGGTCGCCCAGGTGAACGTGTTGGCCAAGCCGGTCCGACGGTCGTCGATGCGGGGGAAGCCGTGCTCGCGGTCGTCGAGCTGTTCCTCGGTGACCTTCCCCGTGCGAAGGTCGAACCGCCAGCGCCACAGGTAGCAGGGCTCGAACGCGTTGGCATCACCCGACCACATCGACGGGTGCCTGCCGGCGTCGAGGACCACCACGTTGCCATCGTCTTCCTCCCAGGCGTTGACGATGTGGAACACGTAGCAGTCGGTGACCTCGAACCACACCGGCTGAGCGGGAGCGTCGGCGCCCACGTTGCGGCGATCGAGGAGCCCGATGCGCGCGCCGTTCGACGGGCGCCACACGAACGGCATACCCGCTCCCGAGAGTGCGACGTCGAGGTCGAACACCACTGGCAGGTCGAGGAAGATCGCATGGTTCCGGCTGAGTGCGAAGTCGTGCATCATCACCGGGGTCGGGATGTCGATCGGCTGCGAGTGGATCAGCTCACCGGCTGCGTCGACCACGTGGTACGTGACGTACGGGGCGCTCACGAGCTCGTAGCCGAAGAAGTGCATCTCCCCCGTTTCGGCGCACACATGCGGGTGCGCGGTGCACGGCGTGGCCAGGCGATCGCCGAAGTCGATGGGGCCGAGTGTTTCGAGGTCGGGTCCGATCGCCATCGGCAGGCTCGCTTCTTCGAGCGCCATGATCGTGCCGGCGTGCGGCAGCACGTGGGTGTTGGCGCGGCCTGCGGTGAGATCGAACGACATCGTCTCGGGGTCGAACCGCTGACCGCCGTCGAGCAACTTCGTCCGCACCCAACGGTTGCGATACCACTCGGCCTTGCCGTCGCGCAGGCGGATGCCGTGGAGCATGCCGTCACCGTCGAACCAGTGATTCGGCTGGTAGCCGCGCGGGTTTGCCCCATTGCGGAAGAAGCGGCCGTTCAGTTCAGGAGGCAGCTGCCCCTGCACGGGCAGGTCGAACGCCTCGACCTCGGTCTCGACCGGCGCGTAGTTCCCGCGGAGGTAGAAGGGCAGGCGGCGTGGCGTGTCGGAGGCGACGTCGTCGATCGTGGTCATCCGCCGAGTGTGTCACGGTTGCGCCCGGCCCGGCCCAGTCGATGCGCCGACCGACGTCGATGGTCGGGCAGCCCCTTCGACTCAGGCGCCGACGCTGTGCAGGCCGTGGTCGGAGTTGTTGCAGGGCTGCGGGCCGGCATCGGCGGCGACCACGATGTCTTCGAGCCGCATCCCCCACTTGCCGGGCACGTAGATGCCCGGCTCGACACTGAACGCATGCCCGGCTTCGAGCGGCAGGCTGTTGCCCTCGACGATGTAGGGGTCCTCATGTTCTTCGAGGCCGATGCCGTGGCCGGTGCGGTGGATGAAGAACTCGCCGAAGCCGGCGGCGGCGATGACCGAGCGGGCGGCCCGATCGATGTCTTGGCACGGTGTGCCGACGGTGGCCGCTTCGACTGCGGCAGCCTGCGCCCGGTGCAACACCTCGTAGGCTTCGGCGATGTCGGCGGGGATGTCGCCGGTGACCACACAGCGCGTGGTGTCGGAGCAGTAGCCGTTCATCGTGCCGCCGAAGTCGCACAGCACGATCTCGTTCTCGCCGATCACCCGGTCGCCGGGGTGGTGATGCGGGCTCGCCGCGTTCTCGCCGGCGGCGACGATCGCGAAGTTGACCTTCTGATGGCCCTCCTCGACGATGCGCCGACCGAGGTGGGCTGACACCTGCGCCTCGGTCTGGCCGACGAGCGGGATCTCACCGCGCTGCAGCTCACCAGCGATCCGGTCGACCGCTGCGCCCGCTGCGTGGAGCGCGTCGACCTCGGCCTGGTCCTTTGACATCCGGAGCAGGCCGACCACGTCGACGGCGCGGGTGTACTCGGCCCCCGGGAGCTGCGGCAGCAACTCGACGAGGAATCGCGCCCACATCTGGTCGCCGATGGCCACCTTCGAGGCACCGGCCGACAGCTTCGCGATGAGTGCGGTCGGGTCGTCGGTCTCGCCCCACGGCTGCAGGTCGAACACGCCCGGCTGGGGCGTGACCCTGGCCGCTTCGAGCCCGGGGATGACGAGGGTGGCGTCGGCGTCGCGCGGCACGACGAGCATCGTGAGGCGTTCGAGCGGCATCGCCTGGTAGCCAGACAGGTACGGCATGTCGTGACCGACCGACAGCAAGAGCACGTCGACGCCCTGCTCGGTCATCGCCGCCCTCACCCGGCTCAGACGATCGAGATACACCGACGCATCAGCCACCAGACCGCTCATGCATCCGAGCCTACGACCCGGCCCCAGTCCCCGCCGTTTCGTGAGGTCGTGCGCTGAATGAGATCCACGACCTCACGAAACGCGCTGGGCCGACACGGCCACTCTCCCCCGGCTCGGCCCGGCCTTGGCTTCTCGTGAGGTTGCGCGCTCGATGCGATCCACGACCTCACGAAACGCGGTCGAGGGTTGGGTCAGAGGGTGGTGATGTGGTCGAGGGCGCGGTCGGTGGCTGCGACGTAGCCGCCACCGAACTTGATGGCGTGGACCGCCAGCGGCACCAGCTGGTGGAGGGGAACCCGCTCCTGCCAGCCGTCGGCGAGGGGGAACTCGTCGTCGTAGACCTCGAAGCACTCGGGGCCGAAGCCACCGAAGAGGCGCATCATCGCGAGGTCGAACTCGCGGTGACCACCCTGGGCGGCGGGGTCGATCAGCCAACTCACGGTCGCCCGCTCCCCCACCCGACGACCGGTGATCCGGTTGCCAGCCCAGAGGTCGCCGTGGAGCAGCGAGGGCGGTTCGTCGGGGACTCCGAGCTGATCGAGCACGTCGGTGAGGGCGAGCAGTCGTTGGCCGATCTCGGCCGGGAGGCTCGGCGTGTCGGCCCACAGCCGAGCGAGGGGTACCAGTCGATTGACCGCAGTGTGTTCGGCCCACGAGTCGACCGGTTCGTTCGGCAGGCGACGACTGCCGGTGGTCATGCGATCAGCCCGCCCGAACCCGGGGGCGCCCGCCCGGTGGATCGCTGCGAGTCCCCGACCGAGATCGCGCTCCAACATCGAATCGCCCGAACCTGGCCGCTCGTCGATCCATTCGAGGACGAGATGGCCATCCCCGACAGCGAGTACCTCGGGAACGGCGACGGCGAGAGAGTTCTCGTCGTTCACCAGCGCGTCGCGCAGCCACGTGAGCCCGGTCGCCTCGGTCGGGAAGAACTCGGGCGGTTGCGCCTGATGCGTCTTCGCGAACACCGCCCGTCCTGACGCCAGCTGCATCCGGTAGCTCTCGGCGACATCACCGCCCGACACGTTCGCGATCGAGATCACCGCGTCGTCGAGCGTGCAGGAGACCAGGTCGGACAGATCGGCGCGATCCATCCCCACATCCTGGCGCGAACCGCAGGCACGCCACGCTCGCGTGAACGGCAGAGAAAATCACATCCTGCGTGCTCGTGACCGACCGCTCAGCTCCGTAGCGTTCCGGTATGGCCTTCGCTGAGCAGATCGACCTCTACTGGCGTCCCGGCTGCGGGTTCTGCATGTCGCTTCGCCGCCAGCTCGACCAGCTCGGTGTCGCTCGGGTCGAACACAACATCTGGGACGATCCCGCCGACGCTGCAATCGTGCGTCAGCACGCCAACGGCAACGAAACGGTGCCGACCGTGGTCGTCGGCGATCAGGGCTTCGTCAATCCCTCCGCAGGCGAACTGACCAGCCATCTGGCCGAGCACGCACCCCACCTCCTCCCCGAGGGGTTCGAGCCACCCCAGCCCGGCCCGGTGGGCCGAGCGATCGGCAAACTCCTCGGCTGACCGTCGCCAACACATGTCGTCTCCCGGAGCTCGGGGGAATGACCGGGAAGTGACGAGGGTTACGCTCGCCGTATGACGAACCCGAACCTCGAGGGGACCGAGATCGCCGATTCGGTGCTCGACCTCATCGGCGAGACCCCCATGGTCCGCCTCAAGCGAGTCAGCGAGGACCGAGGCATCTCGTGCACGCTCGCCGTCAAACACGAAGTCCCGAACCCGGGTGGCTCGGCGAAGGATCGCCCGGCACTCGAGATGATCCTCGCCGCCGAAGCGAGCGGTGAACTCCAACCGGGCGGAACCATCGTCGAGCCGACGTCGGGCAACACCGGCGTCGGACTCGCCATCGTCGCCGCACAGCGCGGCTACAAATGCGTCTTCGTCGTCACCACCAAAGTCGGCAAGGAGAAGGTCGATCTGCTCCGGGCCTACGGCGCCGAGGTCGTGGTGTGCGACGTCGCCGTTCCGCCCGAAGACCCGCACAGCTACTACTCGGTCGCCGCACGGCTGACCGAGGAGCGCAACGCCTTCCGCCCCAACCAGTACGCCAACCCGCACAACCCGATCGCTCACGTCAAGACCACCGGGCCCGAGGTGTGGCGACAGACGGGCGGGCGCATCACCCACTTCATCGCCGGCGCAGGTACGTGCGGCACCCTCACCGGCACCGGTCGGTTCCTCAAGGAGCAGAATCCGAACGTCCGGCTGATCGCCGCCGACCCCGAGGCGTCGGTGTTCTCGGGCGGCTCGGGCCGCCCCTACCTGGTCGAGGGCGTGGGCGAAGACTTCTTCCCCGCCGCCTACGACGCCGATCTGTGGGACGAGGTGATCCCGATCAGCGACGAGGAGAGCTTCCTCACCGCCCGCTACGTCAGCGAGACCGAGGGCATCCTCATCGGTGGGTCGGGCGGCACCGCCGTGGCCGCCGCCCTGCGCGTCGCCGAGACCGCCGGCCCCGACGACATGATCGTCGTCCTCAACCCCGACTCGGGCCGTGGCTACCTGTCGACGGTGTTCAACGACGAGTGGATGGCCAACTTCGGCTTCATCACCGAGTGCGACAACTGCGTCGGTGCCGTGCTGGAGAACCGTGACGTCTCGATCGAGAACCTGCTGTACGTCAATCCGCACCAGCCCGTGTCGGAGGCGATCGAGCTCATGCGGGCCAACGGCATCAGCCAGCTCCCCGTGTGCAAGAACACACCGCCGTTCGCCGTCGCCGAGGTGTCGGGCGCGATCGACGAGCTCGAGGTGATGGAAGCGCTCAACCGTGACCCCGGCCTCATGTCGACCGAAGTCGAGAAGGTCATGGGTCCGAAGCTGCCGACCATCGGCGTCGGCCAGAAAGTCGAGCTCGCCGTACAGATGCTCGAAACTGCACCGGCCCTGCTCGTGCTGTCGGGCGGCCGCCCCCTCAGCGTGCTCACCCGCACCGACGTGCTCAGCTTCTTCACCGCCACGCTCGAGGGAGGCTCGTGATGGGCGACGTCGAGCAAGAACACGAGCTCGTCGGTTTCTCGACCCGAGCGATCCACGCCGGCCAAGACCCCGACCCGTCGACCGGCGCCGTGGTCACGCCGATCTCGTTGTCGACCACCTTCGCCCAAGATGGCGTCGGCAATCACAAGGGCTACGAGTATTCCAGGTCGGGCAACCCCACCCGAACGGCGGTCGAAGCACAGATCGCATCGCTCGAGCAGGCTCGTCACGGCTTGTCGTTCGCCAGCGGCCTGGCAGCCGAAGACAACATCCTTCGGCTGGTGCCGAAGGGCAAGCGGGTGCTGCTCGGCAACGACGCCTACGGCGGCACCTTCCGACTCATCGCCAACGTCTGGAGCCCCCAGATGGACTCGCCGTGGTCGGCCGTCGACCTGACCGATCTCGACGCGCTGCGCGCCGACTGGCCCGACGACACCGGGATGATCTGGCTCGAAACGCCGACCAACCCGCTGCTCACCTGCTTCGACATCGAGGCGATCGCCACGATCGCCCACGAACGCGGCGCAATCTGCGTGGTCGACAACACCTTCGCGACGCCCTACCTCCAGCAGCCGATCACCCTCGGCGCCGACATCGTCGTGCACTCGGCCACCAAGTACCTCGGTGGTCACAGCGACGTGGTCGGCGGTTTCGTCGCCACCTCCGACAACGAGCTCGCCGAACGACTGGCGTACACCCAGAACGCTGCGGGTGCGGTGCCCGGCCCGTTCGATTCGTACCTCGTACTGCGAGGAGCGAAGACGCTCGCCGTGCGGATGGATCGCCACTGCGAGAACGCTCGTTCGGTGGTCGACATGCTCGTCGCCCACCCGGCGGTCGACCGAGTGCTGTATCCACAGCTGCCCGACCATCCCGGGCACGAGGCGGCGGCCAAGCAGATGAAGGACTTCGGCGGGATGGTGTCGTTCACCGTCGCCGCCGGCCGTGACGCAGCGATGCGCGTGGCGAACACGACCGAGATCTTCACGCTCGCCGAATCGCTCGGCGCAGTCGAGAGCCTGATCGAGCACCCCGGCGCGATGACGCATGCATCGGCAGCCGGGAGCCCCCTCGAGGTGCCCGACGATCTGATCCGGCTGTCGGTCGGCATCGAGGACGCGCACGACCTGGTCGAGGATCTCCGCCAGGCACTCGACTCGATCTGAGCATCGGGGGGCGACGCCCGGCACATCGCCGGAATCCACGCCGAATTCCCGACACGCCCAGCCCGGCGCTGCATAGGTTGCGGCCCCAACCACAGCCACAACCACATGCCCGGGAGGGAAACCGTGCGTTCAACCACCATTCGTAGCGCCGCGCTCGCCGCTACCGTCGCCATCACCGTCACCGCCTGCGGCGGATCCGACGGCGACACCGCTGACGGAGCCGCCGACGACACCGACGAATCGGCCGAATCAGCCGACGACGCACCCGAGGCCGATAACACCGCTGACGACGCCGAGAGCAATGCTGCGAGCGGTACCGACGACGACTCGGGCGACGACGACGGCGCGATGGATGACTCCGACGCTGACGACGGTGCCGCGGCAGGCACGTTCGAGCCAGGCCCGATCGGATTCCGGGCGGTGAACCTGCTCGACCAACCGGTCGATCTGTATGTCCGCACCACCGGGCTGGTCGAGGCGTTCCCGATCGAGATGGGTGTCGCTCCCGGCGCGATCACCGGCTACGCCAACCCTCCCGCCGAAGGCAAGTACATCGTCACCGTCGAAGGAGGCGGAGACCCGACGTGCGTGGTCGACTGCGACCACTTCATCGCCGAGCTGTCGGGCGCCTTCGGCGAAGGTGCCGAGCGCACCGTGCTCCTCTACGAAGATCCCTTCGACGGGCCGCGCGCCTTCGAACTCTCGAACACCGCCGACTCGGTCGAGTCTGCGTCGGGCAGCTCGAACCTGCTGCGACCAGCCGATCCGGCGACCGGCATCGTCTTCCCGGTCGGCATCGCACTCGACGAGGACGTCTTCGGCTTCAAGGTCGGGTTCACCGGCGTCGAGGGTTGCGTCGACGCACCCGACAATCCGAGCATCCTCGTCGGCGGCAACCAGACGCCGTGGTACCCCTACCCCGGCGATGCGGCCGAGCTGCTGTTCTTCGACATCAGCGACCAGGAGTGCACCGACCCCGTGTCCGCGCCGATTCCGGTCGCTGGTGGGCCGGGCACTCGCACCCTGGTGGTGCTGAGCGGTGCACCTCCGGCCCTCGAGTCGGTGGTGCTTCCCCTCGATGGCGAGGCCGCTCCTCCGGCCGCCAGCGACGGCGGCGACGACGCAGCTGCTCCCATCACGCGTGAAGAGTTCGCCGGGCTCCTGCTCGAAGACGCCCCCGACGGCACCGACGCACAGTGTGTCGCCGACGTGATCGACCAGCTGTCGGATGCCGACTTCACGATCCTGATCGAGAACCTCGACAGCGACGACATCCCGCCGGGCTTCTCCGACGAGGGTCTCGCGACGCTCGAGAGCGTCCTCGACTGCGCCCCCGCCTGATCACCAGGCCGGCACACTCGGCGTGCCCGAACCGCTCAGCTGACGCGGCGCGTGTGGCCCTCCCAGAAAGGTTCGCGGAGGTCCTTCTTCAGGATCTTGCCGCTGGGGTTGCGCGGCAGCATGCCGGTGTAGTCGACCGACGTCGGGCACTTGAACGTGGCCAGCTGCGTCTTGGCGAACGCCATGATGTCGGCAGCGGTGTCGTCGTCTGCGGTGTGCCCGTCGGCGACGACCACGATCGCCTTGGCGGTCTCACCCCACTTCTCGTGGGGGACCCCGATGATGGCCACGTCGGCGATCGCCGGATGCTTCATCAGCACGTTCTCGACCTCAGCCGGGTACACGTTCTCGCCACCCGACACGATCATGTCCTTCACGCGGTCGTGGATGTAGAGGTACCCGTCGGCGTCGAGGTAGCCAGCGTCACCCGACTTGAACCAGCCGTCGTCGGTGAGTGCCTTCGCCGTCTCCTCCGGCAAGTGCCAGTAGCCGACCATGTTCTGGCCTGACCGGATCCAGATCTCGCCCACCTCGTCGGGCCCGAGGGTCTCGCCGTCGTCGCCAACGATGCGGAGCTCGACGCCGGGCCCAGCCACGCCACACGACCGGAGCCGATGCCGATTCGGCCCAGCCGGATCGTGATCGGCTGGCGGCAGGTTCACCACCGCTCCCGTCGTCTCGGTCAGCCCGTACGCCTGCCAGAACTTGCACGGATGGAACATCTCGACGCAGGCCGCCAACACCTCCTCGGAGATCGGCGAGGCGCCGTAGACGAACACCTTGAGATTCGAGTAGTCGGCCTCGGAGACGCCGGGCACCATCAGCATGAACTGCAGCACCGCCGGCACGAGGAAGGCGTGGGTGATCTTCTGCTCGACCAGCGTGGTGATGAGTGCTGCGGGGTCGAGCTCGCGGAAGATGACCGACGTGCAGCCCTCGTACATGCCGGCGATCGCCCAACCGCCCCCACCGATGTGGAAGAGCGGCATCGCCACGAGGTTGACCGCATCGGCATCGAGCTCCCAGATGTCCTTGGCCAGCGGGAGGAGCCCGAAGAAGTTGTCGTTCGACAGCATCACACCCTTCGGCCTCCCGGTCGTGCCCGACGAGTAGAGCTGAAAGGCGATGTCGTCGGCAGCCCCCTCGACTCCCGGGTCGACAGCATCGTGACGGGCGACCCAGTCGTCGTAGCTCTCGTGGTCGGCGTGGCCACCGATGACGACGAACTTCTCGACCTTGGAAAGCGAGTCGGAGATCTGGTCGAGGATCGGTACGAAGTCGGGGCCGACCACGAGCACCTTCGCATCGGCGTCGTCGACGATGAACTGCACCTCGGGCGCAGCGAGCCGCCAGTTGACGTCGACGCACACTGCGTTGAGCAGCGCTGCACCGAAGAAGACCTCGAAGTGCTCGATGCCGTTCTTGTCGAGGAAGGCGACGCGATCGGCCGGCCCGACCCCGGACGCCACGAGCGCCTGGGCCACCCGGCTGCTCCGTTCGAGCAGCTCGGCCCACGACTGTGTTCGAGCGTCTTGGATCAGGGCGGTCGAGTCGGGCCGACCCGACCCGTGGGCCCGAACGATGCCGGCGATGTTGGTGATCTGCTCGCTCATGGCCTGAACGTAGCGACGCTCTATCGCCGGCATCGTGCCGGACGTCCGCACTCGTCACCCGACGAAATCGTCAGGTGTCCCCCCGTCAGCGGGTGCGCAGACCTACCGTTGTGGACGTGACCGATCTCGATGCCGGCCCTGCAGCTCCCCCGCCAGCGCCCACTGCGCCGATGGAACCGGGCTCACCCTTGCCGCCGCCGGCACCCGGGCCCCTCCCCGAGTCCGATGATCGCATCAGCAAGATGTTGGCCTTCGTCGCCCTGGTGAGCCTCGGCGTCGCGCTCATCACCACGGTCCTCTGGCTCGGCGGTCGCAACGACGGCGCATCCGGCGTCGAGGAACCGGCGGCGGTCGAAGCCCCTGCCGACGAGGAGCAGGCACAGCTCGATGCTGCCGAGGCGAGGGTCGCTGAGCTCGAGGCCGAGGTCGCAGCGCTCACCGCATCGGCGACGACCGAGGCCGACCTGACCAGTGAGCTGCGTCAGGCCGAGTCCGACCTGGCGGATACCCAGAGTGAGCTGATCGAGGTGTCCGCCGAGCTCGAAACGGCAACGGCCACCACCGCCGAACTCGAGACATCGTTGGCTGCCGCAGAGGCTCGTCTCGCCGAACTCGAGAGCAACGAAGGCGTCGCCCTCGACACGCCGGAGTTCGATCGTTGGATCGGCGAGCTGTTGTCGTCTCGTTCGGGCGGTTCACGCCTCGGCGCCGACGCTGCGAGCTGCTTCGGCGCTGCGGTCATCGACCAGATCGGGCTCGACGCCCTCGGCGCCGGCCAGAACAACGCGGCCAGTGGACAGAGCCGTCAGGTCGTGATCGACGCGATGGTGTCGGCCGCCGACACCTGCGGCATCGACCAGGCGCTGATCTTCAGCTGAGCGACACGACGCTCCCGACGCCGAGGCACCTCACGACCGAACGGTCCCGGCGACCTGGAACGACACGACGGCGCGGGCGAACACGTTGGCTTCGACCTCGGGCTCGGTCACCGCTTCGAGATCGGTGAGTCGCCTGGCGAGTTCGCCGAACACCGCAGCGAGCGACGCCCGCGCGACGTGGGTGCCGATGCAGAGGTGCGTGCCGAAGCCGAATGCGACGTGGGGGTTGGGGTCCCGCTCGATGTCGAATCGGAACGGGTCGGAGAACACGTCGGCGTCACGGTTCGCCGACGGGTACAGCATGATGATCCGATCGCCGGCTTCGACCGGTTGCTCCCCGATCCGATCGTCGGCCACAGCCCGGCGGAACATGTTGTTGAGCGGCGACACCCAGCGCAACACCTCCTCGACTGCGCCAGGCAGCAGAGATGGGTCGTGTGCGAGTTGCTCCCAGTCGTCGGGGTGCTCGATGAGCTCGCGAACGCCGTGGCTGATCGCCGTTCGCGTCGTTTCGGCGCCTCCAGAGATGAACAGCCCAACCTCGTGGGCGATGGCCTCGGGTGACAGCGGCTCACCATCGATGCGAGCGTGCAGCCAGGTCGAGATGAGGTCGTCGCCCGGTTCGACGAGCTTGCGCTGAGCGAGTTCGGCCAAGCGTCCCATGAACTCCTGGTTGGCGGCGATGAAGTCGGTGAACACCTTTCCGTCGCGGTCGCGCATGTCGGTGCGCATCAGTCGTTCGGACCACGACTTGAGGTGCTGCCACTCGTCGTCGGGGAAGCCGAGGAGCTGGGCGGTCAGCAGCGCAGGCAGACGGCCAGCGATGGCGTCGACCAGCTCGAACGAACACCGCTCCCCCGGCCCGACATCGCCGATCGCCTGATCGACGACTTCGACGGCGAGGCGATCGACCTCGGCGCGGCGCTGTTCGACCGACTTCTTGGTGAACACCGGCTGGACGAGCATTCGTTGCTGACGGTGCTGCGGATCATCCTGGGCGATCATGTTCGCCTCGGTCGGCGACCAGATCGCCCGGTACCCCAGCCCCGACACGAAAACGGTCGACCGTCGTTCGACGTCGAGCAGATCGGCGTGGCGAGTGACCGCCCACAGGCCGTTGCGTTGGTCGCGGTAGACGGGTTCGTTCTCGCGCATCCACGCCCACACGTCGTGAGGGTCGCGCCGATACAGCTCGGGGTCGAGCAGATCGATCCGCTCGGTGGGCGTGACGCTGCCGGAGCGAGACGGGTCGGGATGAACGAGCGAGTCGGTCATCGACCCATCGTGGTCAACGACGTCAGCAGCCTTCGAACCGGGGAGTGCGACGTTCGACGAACGCCGACACCGCCTCGGCGTGATCGTCGGACAGGAAACATCCGATCTCGAGGGCGGTCGACACGTCGAAGCTCGTGAGGAGCGCCTGCTTGATCTGAGCGTTCACCGCGAGCTTCGTCCCCTGCAATGCGATCGGTGCCTGCGCCGCACATCGTTCGGCCCAGTGACGAGCGCGATCCGGGAGAGCGTCGGCTGCGCACGACTCGACGGCAACACCGAGTCGAACGGCATCGTCGGCGGTGAGCGGGTCACCGAGCATGAGGTGGCGCTTGGCCGCGAGGGGCCCGACGAGCAGCGGCCAGATCGCTGCCCCGCCATCGCCGGCGACGAGGCCGACCTGAACGTGCGGGTCGATGATCCGTGCTTGCTCGGACATGACGATCACGTCGCAGAGCAGGGCGATCGAGGCCCCGAGGCCGACCGCCGGACCATTCAACGAGGCGATGATCGGAACCTCGATGTCGAGCAGATCCCATACGATCTGCTTACCCTCGCGCCTGAGCTCGTGCAGGGCACCCGGGTTGCGCAGCGCCGGAAACCACTCCATGTCACCCCCGGCCGAGAACGCGGGGCCAGCACCGGTGAGCACGATCGCCCGGGCGAGGCGTTCCCGCTTCAGCAGACGCGCGAGTTGGGCGATCTCGCGATGCAACGTCGCATCGACGGCATTGAGGTCGGAGTGCGGGTGGTCGATGGTGACGAAGAGGAGGTGCCCGTCACGCTCGATCCGAAGCGTGTCAAATGATGTCGCCGACAGTTCGTCGTGCTGATCGCCGTGCTCACCCGTGTCGGTCGCCATGGCGGCGACGCTAGTGCTCGCCGCGAACGAGGTCACGGTGGTGGTCGAGCGCTCGAGTGCTGAACGCCGTTCTCACCCGCCTCTCACCACCGCCACACCGGCCACGAACCCTCGGCCGGGATGATCGGGGCATGCTCTCGACTGCACCCGTCGCCGATGTCGACGCCCGACTCGCTTGGCTCCACCGCCGCTTCGGGTGGGGCGAGCCCGCGGGCCGCGTCGGTGCTCCCACCGATGATCCGGTCGACGCGCTGTTCTCAGCACGCGACGAGCCGACCGATCCGTGGGGTGGCCGCACCCCGACGGACGACAACGGCGAACGAGGCCGCATCATTCGTGACTGGCTCGGCCACGCCATCGCCTCGGAGAGCCCGATCGACGACCGACGTACGTTCGAGTTGCACGGATGGCTGGTGAGCAGCATCGGAGCGGTACCGCCGCCCCTCATGGTCGAGCAGTTCCGGCTCTTCGATCGGATTGGTTCGCAGTCGTTTCCCGACCTGTTGCGCGCCATCACGGTCGACCCGGCCATGCTCGTTTACCTCGACGGCCGCACCTCACAGGCATCGGGGCCGAACGAGAACTATGCGCGAGAACTGCTCGAGCTGTTCGCGCTCGGCACCGGCCTTCACGGAGCCGAAGCTCCCTACGACGAGTCGGACGTCGCCGTTGCTGCGGCCGCACTCACGGGATGGACGGTGCGCCGAGACGATCGACAGGCACAGTTCGTTCCGCGCCGACACGACGACACCCCCCGTTCGATGCTCGGCTCGAGCGGCGTCCGCGACGTCGACGGCGTGATCGACGCGATCGTGGCACACCCCGAACACGATCGATTCGTTGCTGCACAGATCGCCCGGATCTACGTCGGTGTGCCGACGACACCGCAGGGCGACGCCCTCGAGCCAGACCCCGACACGGTCGACGAGCTCGCCGCCGCCTACCGAGGTGGCGATCGCCGCCTCGACCGGGTGATCGAAGCAGCTGCCGGCATCGTGACGGCCGACCACAGCGGTTCGCGGATCCATCCGATCGTGGCCGCGCCGGTGCCCTGGATGGTCGGCGCCGCCCGCCAGCTCGAGGTGTCGGTGAGCACCGGACTGAGCGATCGAGACCAGGTCGTCGCGATGGGGCAGGTTCCGATGACCCCACCCTCGGTTGCAGGATGGCCAGGCGGTAGACGCTGGCTGACCACCTCGGGGCTCGTCGCCCGAACCAACGTCGCGGCCGGGCTCGTGGGCGCCATGTCCGACCGCCACCCGGCCGTCGACGCTGCCGGCGAAGGCGACGTCGAGGCGCTGGCGACGCTCCTGGGCCTGGCTGGCTCGTTCGGAGCCGACAGCACCGACGCCATCCGATCGGCCGGTGACCCCAACGCTGCGCTCACCCTTGCGCTCGTCTCACCGGAGTACCTGCTGACATGACCGAGAGACCTGGAACGATCACGTCGACCCGAGCGCTCGGCGTGGTGAGTCGCCGCCGCTTCCTCGCTGCCGCAGGAGGGTTCGCCGCACTCGGGCTCACCGGCTGCTCCACCGGCCGGTTCGCAGGGAGCGGGAGCGAACCGGTCACGACATCGGCGACACCGGCGACACCGGCGACACCGGCTACCGGTCCGACCGGTACGGTGACCGCCACGACGATCCCGGCGGGCAATGGCATCGCCGCCGTGCCCGGCGATCGCGTGCTGGTCGTGGTCAACCTCGACGGCGGGAACGACGCCATCAACACCCTCGTCCCCGAGAGCGGGCGATATCACGACCTCCGACCGAACCTCGCACTCGATCCGGCCACGCTCATCACGCATTCGTCGCTCGGCGGCCATGGGCTCCACCCAGCGCTCGCGCCGCTGCAACGGCACCTCGACGCCGGCACGCTCGGCGTCGTTGCCGGTGTCGGGTTCGCCGACCCTGATCGGTCGCACTTCGTTTCGACCGATCGATGGGACCGTGCCGATCGGATGGATGAGCAGCTCGGGTGGGCGGGCCGGTGGCTCGACACGCTCGACGTGGAGCTCCCCCCGCTCGGCGCGACCGCAATCGGGAGCGACGGTCGAGTCCTGGTCGGTGCAGAACGTTCGGGGACGGCGGTCGGATCCGTCGACGCATTCGCATTCCCCGCTTCGGTCGACCACGCCGACATCCGACGGTTGGCGGGCGGTGGCGGGACGGCGGCGACGATGACCGAGCCCTCAGACGCTCTGGCTGCCGCTGCCAGATCGGCCTTTCTGACCTCGGTCGGCGCCGTCGAGGACTTCGACGACATCGCCGACGCCGTGCGGTCGAGCGACGGCTCCGCGTCGCCCAGGCCCTCGGGCCCGTTCGGGAACGGCCTCGCGCTCGCAGCCGAACTCATCCGGACCAATCTCGACACCCGCATCGTGACGGTCAACGTCAACGGCTTCGACACACACAGCGCCCAGCTCGCTCAACACGCAGCGCTCCTCGACGACCTGGCGACCGGACTCGACTCGTTCTGGTCGACGCTCGAGGCATCGGGTGACCACGAACGGGTCATGGTGATCACGACCAGCGAGTTCGGTCGGCGCGCCCAGGAGAACAGCTCAGCAGGCTCCGACCACGGCAGCGCCGGGTTGTCTCTCGTGATGGGCCACACCGTGTCGGGCGGCCTGCACGGTTCGATCGACGTCGGACGGCTCGTCGACGGCGACCTCGCCCCGATGATCGACCCGCGGGGCATCTTCACCGCTGCGCTCGACTGGGTCGGCGGGGATGTCGAACGCATCCTCGGCGGGCGCTGGGACGACGTGGCGCTGCTCCGCACCTGACGTTGCCCGCGCCGACACCTGATACCGGGTCGTACGAGGCCAGCGGTCGAAGAGTTCAGGCGCCAACGGCCGAGCAATCCCGAACTCCTGCCTCACATCCCACCCCAACGTCGTCAGATGATCCGCCACCTGCGCACTCCCGATCCCCTTCGCCACCACACGCAACCCAAGTTGTGACCCAGATCGATCGTCGACCTGACCATCACGTGATCATGCACCACCTCGGTGACGAGACGAACGAGACGAACGAGGCCACTCTCCTCCCGATACACCTCACTCCGACGATGCTTCGTGCGAACCTGATCGCCTGCGCTGACGGTCGAGCCATCGTGATGCTCACGCGCCGCCTTCGTCGATGTGTTCAGGCGTCGAGATCCACCGGGGGTCCTTCTCATCGAGTCGCTTCGCCACCTTCAGAGCTCGTGGCGCACACTACTGCCGACTTCTCTGCCTGGGGGTCGCCTGAACAGTCACCGGGCCGCTCCGGCAGCGACAGCATCACCACATCGACACATCGACGTCGAACCCCAATCGGAGCTGGCCGATGCGTTCGAACAGCTTCGGTGCGGTCTGGATGTGCTGGGTGACGACATGGGCGTCTCGAAGACACCGACCGAGCACGCTGGTGTCGTACACCGCAGTACCGCCCGCGAGGGTGTAGGCGACATCGGCAACGGCAGCCGACTCGCTGGCCGCGTGTACCGCCGCCGAACGGATCTCGGTGCGCTGCTCGATCGAGGCCGCTCCATCGGCGACGACGGTGTTCCACGCGTCGCCGAGCGCATCGCTGAGATAGGCCTGAGCGGACCGCAGCCGGGCCTCGGCCTTGGCCACCTCGATCTGGGTGTGAGCGTGACCAGCGAGTGTCTTCGACGAGAACTGCGGCCGCTTGCCTCCGGCCATCTCGTAGAGCTCGTCGAGGGAGCGTCGGGCCACACCCAGCCCGACAGCGGCGACCGAAGCGGCGAGCAACGAGAAGTTGGGCATCCGCGCCAGCGGACCGTCGACCTGCGGCGGGGAGACTCCCGGCTGCATGGTTCGATGGTGCGGTACTGCTGCGCCGGCGACCTCGTAGTCGAGTGACCCCGACCCGCGCATGCCGCCGGTGTGCCAGGTGTCGTGGAAGATCACCTGCTCGGCATCGAACCAACAGAGCCGAAACGTGTCGTCGTCGCAGCGTGTTCCTCCGAGCACCCAGTTGCAGTGCTGCGTTCCGCTCCCCCAGGCCCACCGACCCGACACGGTGACAACGGCATCGTCGACGGTGCCGATGCCGTTGGGGGCAAACACGCCACCGGTGACCGAGTGCGGGTCGCCGTAGATCTCCTGCGCGCCATCGGGCGGCAGGAATGCCGCCATCGACGACGTGGTCGAAGCGATCATCGAACACCAACCGGCTGCACCGTCGGCATGGGACAGGATCGAGATGATCGACGTGAGCGTGATCGGATCGACCTCGTTGCCTCCATAGGCGGCGGGGACGCACATGTTCATCAGGCCAGCGCTGGTCAGCGCGTCGACGACCGGCGGCACCAGTCGGCGCTCGCGTTCGGACTCATCGGCGTTCTTCGCGATCACCTCGACGGTGTCGTGCGCCCGGGCGATCAACTGCTCGGCAGTCCCCACGCAGGTGACAGTACCCGGTCGACACGCTCGACTGCTGGCGCGCCTGCGCCCCACTTAACCGCAGGTCCTCACCTTGGCTACGGTCGGGACGTGACCACGACGACCGGATGGAATCTTGCCGACGTCTGGGAGGCCGTTGCCCACCAGATCCCCGACGCGCTGGCCCAGCAGCAGGGCGAGCGCAGGATCAGCTGGGCCGAGTTCGACCGCCGGGCGAACGGCGTCGCATCGCACCTGGTCGCTCAGCCCGGCGCCGCCGAGCAAGACAAGGTCGCTCAGTACCTCTACAACTGCCCCGAGTACCTCGAGTCGGTATTCGCTGCCTTCAAGGCCGGCATGGCCATCGTCAACACGAACTATCGCTACACGCCCGACGAGATCGAGTACCTGTGGGACAACGGCGACGTCACCACCGTCGTGTTCCATGGCTCGTTCGCCGATCAGTGCGCCACCGTGCGCGAGCGCCTGCCGCGCATCACCTCGTGGCTGTGGGTCGACGACAGCAGCAGCCCCTGCCCCGAGTGGGCGACCCCGTACGAAGTCGCTGCCGCAGACGGCACCACCGACACCGTCAGCGGACCCTGGGGACGCTCCGGCGACCACCTGATGCTGCTCTACACGGGTGGCACCACCGGCATGCCGAAGGGCGTCATGTGGCGTCAAGACGACGTGTTCGGCGTGCTCGACGCCAACAACAAGCAGCGCATGCCCGCCGATCAAGACCTCGACGCGATCGAGGGTCGCCTGTCGGGCCCGGGCCCACGCAACATGCCCTCAGCGCCCCTCATGCACGGCACCGGGCTGTTCAATGCGATCAGCAACCTCATGGTCGGCGGCTCGATCACCACCATGGAGGGCCGGTCGTTCCGCCCCGAGGAGTTCCTCGACACCGTTCAGCAGTACCAGATCAACTCCACGTCGATCGTCGGCGACGCCTTCGCCAAGCCGATCCTTCGCGCCCTCGATGACGAACCCGATCGCTGGGACATCTCGTCGTTGCGCGTGATGGTGTCGTCGGGCGTGATGTGGTCGAAGGAGACCAAAGACGGCCTGCTCCGTCACAACCCGCGGCTGATCCTCGTCGACGCCCTCGGCTCGTCGGAGGCCATCGGCATGGCGACCAACACCACCACGTCCGACTCGGGCGGAGAAACGGCGAAGTTCCAGCTCGGCCCGCTGACCAAGGTGGTCACCGACGACGGCCGCTTCGTCGAGCCCGGCTCCGACGAGATGGGCCGCGTGGCACTCAAGGGCCGCACCCCGATCGGCTACTACAAGGACGAGGCCAAGTCGGCGGCCACGTTCGTCACGATCGACGAAGATCGCTACTCGATCCCGGGCGACTACGCCACCGTCGACGCCGACGGGACGATTCACCTCCTCGGGCGAGGCAGCCAGTGCATCAACACCGGCGGCGAGAAGGTGTATCCCGAGGAGGTCGAAGAGGTGCTGAAGCGGCACCCCGCCATTCGCGATGCGGCAGTCGTGGGACTTCCCGACGACAAATGGGGCGAGGCGATCAACGCGCTGGTCGAACCAAACGAGGGCCACACCGTCGATGCCGACGACGTCACCGCCCACGTCAAGTCGACCCTCGCGGCCTACAAGGCACCCAAGCGCATCCATGTCGTCGACTCGGTCAATCGGGCCCCGAACGGCAAGCTCGACTACCGGGCACTCAAAGACGTCGCCGCCAACGGCTGATCGCACCGGGGCAGCGGCACGCCGCGGCTTGGTACGGTCCGAGAGTGGCCGATGCGAACGAGTTCGGCGAGCCGGTCGAGCTCGCCATCCCAGCACCGCTGGTCGTGCCGAGCGGCGTCGCATCGGCCCGAATCACCAATCCGAACAAGGTGATGTTCCCGTCGGTCGGTCCGGCGAAGCAAGCGCGCACGAAGCTCGACCTGGCTCGCTACTACCTCGCCATCGGCGAACCACTGATGCGGTGGATCCGCGATCGACCGGTGTTGCTCGAGCGCTATCCCGACGGGGTCCGGGGCAACTCGTTCTTCCAGAAACGGATCCCGAAGACGGCACCCGACTGGCTCGCTACCACCACGGTCGAAACGATCAACGGGACGTCATCACGCGCACTGGTGATCGCCGACCTCGCCCACGTCCTCTGGGCCACCAACATGGGTGTCCTCGGATTGCACGTCTGGCCCCATCGATCCGCTGAACCCGACGATCACGACGAACTCCGCATCGACCTCGACCCCACCCATCGCGCCACCTTCGAGATGGTCCGCGAGGCGGCCGGCCTCACCCGTGAACTGCTGGCCGAACTCGGCATGGTCGGCTTCGCCAAGACGACCGGTTCGAAGGGCATCCACATCTTCGTCCGAGTCGAGCCGGGCTGGGACTCGTTCGCCGTCCGCGGCGCGTGCGTCGCCCTCGCCAGGATCCTCGCCGAACGACACCCCGACCTGTTCACCGACCGGTGGTGGAAGGAAGAGCGTGGTGACCGAGTGTTCGTCGACTACAACCAGAACGCTCCGCACAAAAACCTCTTCGGTGCGTGGGGCGCCCGGCCGACGGTCGGCGCACAGGTCTCGGCCCCGTTCGGATGGGACGAGCTCGACACGATCGATCCCGAATCGCTCACCATCGACACGGTGCCCGAGCGCATCGACCGACTGGGCGACCCGTGGGAGTTGCTCGACGAGGCTCCGTGCTCGATCCAGCCACTCATCGAACGGTTCGTCGGCGATCTCGCCGACGGCATCCCTGACGCACCCTGGCCGCCGATCTACCC
>Ga0189288_10112_pt1 | contig 87632 bp, 75 predicted proteins | sample UW105minimetaG_FD_130316 | JGI IMG/M metagenome (GOLD analysis project Ga0189288, IMG submission 130316) | Marine microbial communities from the Costa Rica Dome - UW105 mini metaG | ecosystem: Environmental > Aquatic > Marine > Oceanic > Photic zone | place: Costa Rica: the Eastern Pacific...
AATAAATTCCTGCGCCTGTAAAAGATACAGTTCCGGCAGTTGATTTTAAAATACCATATCCTTGCGCAGAATTAAATGTTGTCTCACTACCTCCAGCTTGATAATATTGCCAATGACCTGTATCATTGTCTAGTGAGCTATTATCATAGATACTTACAGCTCTATTATCTCCCTGTCCAGAGGCAATTTCGTTTGCAGATACCCAATCATCATTATAAGTTTCATTAACAACAGGAGAAGCCATCAAATACCATTGAGCTCCATTTTCTAAATTTCTTTGATAGGTTACTATGCCATCAATAAGGAATTTTGATATTAGGGTAGCTCCAGACTCGATTGATATATGACCAACATTAATATCTTCTAAGATTGTTGGATATGTATCCAATCCAGCTGGTATCATAATATTAGCGCTAGAACTAGGTACACCAATTGCAGTCCAGTTACTAGAATTAGACCATTCTGAAGAATTCTCAGCACCAGTCCAATAAGAAGCATTCACAGCACCAGGTGTTCCTCCATTAATTCCGCTTGTTTGCCAATTGGAATTTGTGGATGAATTGTCAACTAAGGGATCAATCAGTTCTAGTGTAAGTCCACCACCATCATGAGAAATACCGCTTGTAGCATCAAAATCTGTATCACTATAGATCACCTGATCTACAATTTCTCCATCAGATTTTTTTAATGTAAAAGTACTTGAGGTATTACTAATGTGTCCAGTGTCATTTGTATTGGCAACGTCGTTAACCTCAACTCCTAAATTTGTGTAGTCAGGTTCAAATTCCTTATCATTGTTATAAGTGCCATCTCCATTACTTCCAAAAGCAATGGTTATATAGGCACCATTATCTATTATTGAATTACTGGGAAACGTAAAAGTACCATTAAAGCTACTAGACGTATTTTCTATTGACCAACTAGAAATGTTTACGTTACTTCCACTTGCATTAAATATTTCAATCCATTCATCATTGTTTCCGTTATTTTCATTGCTATTATAACAAATTTCAGAGATTACAATTAATGGAAGGTCATCAGTATTGTCTGAATCAGAACTTTTGGTGTGAAGATAAAAACGACCAATATCACTTGATGCATCGTTTAATATGACGGTATAATTTGTGTTTGCTTCATCTAATCTAGTAAGAATATTATTTTCTACATCTTCTAAATATACTTTTAAGTCATTAGGTAAATTCAGTGCCTCTGCGGTAAATGTAATTTCTTTGCCAGCATCAGCAATTACTCCAATTGGGATTACCATTGTTTCATGCTCTTGATTTGGCAATGATTGATATTGATATTTGTTTCCATCACTTTCCACTAAATCTGAGAAAATGGTAAAAGTGTGGGAAACGCCACCAAATAATCTACCATCATAACCAAGGTCATAACCTACAGTAGTGCCCTCGATATAATAGACTTTTGTGTATGTATTGTTAACACCGTCAGAAAGGTTTAGGGTAATTTCAGGTCTTGCGCTAGTTGTTCTTTGGAAGGTGGCATTGCTTTGATGTGAAACATCGTTGACATCAAAAGTTAAATTTGCATTATTTGCCGCTGCCTCCACAAAAAAACCTTGACCTAGAGCTATCTCATAATCTGGGTGTATACCTAAAGTTTTTGTTTCACATGAAGAAGTATCTCCATTCCAAAAATATGCTGATACTCCAGCAATAACAATTAATTCTTCTATGTTATTATAATCAGGATCAGTATTATTATAATTTAAATCTTTTATGGCTCCATAACTAGAGGCGTTGTTAAATTTAAAATACTTAGAAAATGTATCGGATTCGTTGTTTTTATATTCAGTATCAAATAATTCTACATCATAATTATTTCCGCTCAAATCATTCCAAGAGCTTTCACTCCCACTGTAAGAATCTAAGCTCATGGCATTAATGTAAAATTCTAAATCTTCTGTTATTAGCTGTGCCTTTAATTTATTGACAGAAAAGACAATGACTATAATGCAAAATATTTTACAATAAGACAGAATTTTATTTGGGTTTTTATTTTTTTGTTTGTTCATGGGTTTTTATTTTTAAACGATTTTTATGTTTTGAGGTTTAATTGAACACTTTAAACTCAGATAAAAATCTAGGGTTAGCTTCTTAGTAAGGGGTTAAGTTCTTATTATGAAAGCTCTTTGTTAGAGCTAAAAAAAACTACTAAGTGGTAACACTACAAAATTAGATACTATATATCACTAAGTCAATAAGCAAAATCCTTAATTTTAAATCAAGTTTGTTGTTGTAATTTCTATTTTAAATCAAGTTGCTAAGTAATACGCTTATTTTTATTAAAATAAAAAGAATGAAACCAACGTATTATAATAAAGTAAAATATACTTTACATTAATAAAACAAGAGGTTTGTGGTTCAAAATGACATATTAATTAGAGAATTATATAGGCGCTTCCAGAAGTAAATAAATACCTGTATATCATTTAAATAAGTCGTATTTTAAATAAAATCAAACCCCGAAAACGAGCTTTTCACTCAAAAAACGGGGTTTTATTATATTTATATATGTCTAAAGTACGAAGAATTTCCAATTTACAACACGAATTTTCATTTTTTAAGTTCTAGCGAGAACTTTTCAACTTTATTTCAATCAGTTTTTAGTAAGTGATTTAGGTAAAATCTATACCGCAATTCCTTGGAATTCATTGGTTTCGACATTTAAAATTAAAGAACCTTGTAAAGGAACCAAAAATTATTTCAGTCCTAAAGGCAAGTTAGTACTGATGTTTCTAAAACACTATGCTTGTTGTTCTGATAAAAAGTTAATTGCGCAACTCAACGCCAATATTGATTGCCAATTCTTTTGCGATATTGATATAGGTTACTCTCTGTTTGACGAATTATAAAATTGATAGCCAAATACCTTGTCAATTAGCTTCAAGTTTAAAGATAGAAGCTACAGAGAAGTTATTATATAATTTTTGGCAATCCTATATATCAGAGCCCGAGAAGATAACAACAGATGCTACATGTTATGAGAGTGAAGTTCGTTATCCAACGGATCAAAAGATATTATGGGAGTCTGTACATTGGCTTTATAGACAACTTAAAGCATTTTGTAAGTCTTTAAAAGTAAAACTACCTAGAACCAAATATATAAAATGGTCTAGAAGGTATATTGGTTATGGTAAAATGCGCAGAAAAACCAATAAACGGAGAATTTCTATTACCAGAGCTTTTTTAAAATTGTTACATACGCTTTTATTTGAGTTAACAACACTTCAAGCAGTATTAATTAGAACTTCCTAAACGACTTCATAGCGCATTAACGACGATTAAAAAGTATACAAACAACAGTATTTACTTTTCACTACAGGTCAAAAAACTACAGGAAGAATTGTAAGCTTATCAAAGAATTACTTACGCCCTATTGTAGGAGGAAAAGAGGTAAAGGGTATTGAATTTGGTGCTAAAGTCAATAAACTCCAAATAGATGGTATTTACTTTATTCAAAAAATAAGTTTTGATAATTTAAACGAATGAACCCAGTTTAAGAACATCATTTATAAAGCGCAAGGCTTAACAAAAACAAAAGTCAAAGTGGCTGGCGCTGATGCCATTTATGCAACCAATAAGAATAGAGTTTTTGCAACAAGTAACAAAATACAAACCGACTATAAAGCCAAAGGAAAACCTTCAAAGTATTACAAAGAACAGAAAAAACTAAAAACTGTGATTACTAGAGAAATAGCTTCAAGATTAGAGGGAAGTTTTGGTAAAGAAAAAGAGTATTATCATCTAAAGAAGATAAAAGCTAAAACCGAAGCAACAAGAGAAACTTTGGATATTCTTTGGAATACATACTGCAAATTGCCTTGAGATTGGTAGAAGGATTCAAAAACAAAACTTAGAGAAAGTAGCCTAATTTTTATTAGCTCTAAAAAACATAATTGCATACCGTAAGCAGGGAATAACTGTGTCTTGTAGGTAATTAAAACTCAAAAATTCCCTCAAAATCAAAAAAAGTTAAAGAAATTAAGAATTTCTTTAACTTTTTTGAAACTCATTTTATTTTTAATGCTTGCTTCTCAGAGTGCTTACATAGAAAAAATTTGTTTCTAGCAATAAAATTATAGAATGTATAATTTTTTTTTTAAAAAATAAAGTTGATAAAAGATACTAAAGCATCTTACCCATTTAATTTCATTAAATATATTTTTTAATAAGATATAGTCCGATAACTGTTAGTAATCCATTTACAATTAGTAACGCAAATCCAAAATCGAAATTTAAAAAAATTAAGAGCAGATAATTTAACAAATAGCTTACAAATGGAGCCAAAATACAAACCAATGGAACCCATTTGTCTTTAAGTTGATATTTTGTAAAAAGACCAAAAGCATACAAGCCTAGAAGAGGTCCGTAAGTATAATTTGCAAAAGTGAAGATTTTAGCAATTACACTTTCGTTAGCGATAAAATATTTAAAAATAAGAATAGTTGCTATCAGTATAAAAGAGAAAAGTACATGAATTTTTTTTCTAATTTTCTCTTGTGTTTTTTTGTCTTTCTTTTTATCAATTTCTAAAATATCAATACTAAATGATGTTGTTAGTGATGTTAATGCGGAATCTGCACTAGAATATGCTGCAGCAATTAAACCCAATAGAAAGAAGATTGCTGTTGCCAAACCCAAACTACCTTTTGTGGCAATGATTGGAAATAATTGATCTTTATGAGCGTCAATCCCATTTTGCTGAGCATAATCTGTAAGTAGCACACCTAGAGCTAAAAAGAAGAAGTTTACTATTACCAATACAATGGTAAACCAAAACATATTTTTTTGTGCATCTTTTAAGTTTCTACAAGTTAGGTTTTTTTGCATCATATCTTGGTCTAATCCAGTCATAACAATGGCTATAAAAGCACCAGCAAGAAAACGTTTCCAGAAATAATTACCGGCATTTATATCCTCAAAAAAGAAGGTCTTGGAGAGATTACTATCTGTAATATAGACGAATATATTACGAATTTCCATTTCATCTGAAATGGTGTAAATACAAACTCCAACTGCAACTAACATAAATAATGTTTGCAGTGTGTCTGTCCAAACAATTGTTTTTATTCCTCCTTTAAATGTGTAGAGCCAAATTAATAAAATAGTGATTGAAACGGTAAACCAAAACGGAATTTCATAGGCATCAAACAATAATAATTGCAATACATTTGCTACTAAAAACAATCTAAAAGCGGCACCAATTGTTCTTGATAGTAAGAAGAAACTTGCGCCAGTTTTATAAGAATACTTACCAAACCTGTCTTCTAAATAGGTGTAAATTGAAGTTAAATTTAACTTGTAGTAGAGCGGAAGTAATACCAAGCCAATAACAGCATAACCAACAACATATCCCAAAACCATTTGAAAATAACTCATGCTTTGATCTTCTACCCAACCTGGAACAGAAATAAAAGTAACGCCAGAAAGCGAAGCGCCAATCATACCAAAAGCAACTAAATACCAAGGGGAAGAATTGTTGGCTTTAAAAAAAGTTTTGTTGTCTGCAGATTTTCCTGTAATGTAAGAAATGAATATCAATACAGAGAAATATCCAACAATTAATACGATGATATATTCTGGTTTCATTTAAGTTTTAATTGGGATTACGAATATATGTTTTTTAGAAGTCTTTTCTCTTTTTTCTTGATTCTTTTCTCTTTTATAAGTTAAATTTGCAGTTATGGATTTTTCATCAAAATTATTAGAAAATGCAGTGAATGAAGTTTCGCGTTTGCCAGGAATTGGAAAACGTACAGCTTTGCGTTTGGTATTACATCTACTAAAACAACCTGCTGATACTACAAAATATTTGTCTGAAGCTTTATTACATTTAAGAAACGATGTAAAAACCTGTGAAAAATGTCATAATATTTCAGATACAATTTTATGTGATATTTGCAATAATGCAAAAAGGAATCCAGAAATTGTTTGCGTTGTTGAAGATATTAGAGATGTAATGGCCATAGAAAGTACCTCTCAATTTAATGGATTGTATCATGTTTTAGGCGGAAAAATTTCTCCAATTGAAGGTATTGGCCCACAAAACTTACAAATAGAATCCCTAGTTACCAAGGTTAAAAATGGAGAGATTAAAGAACTTATTTTTGCATTAAGTTCTACTATGGAAGGCGATACTACCAATTTCTATATCTATAAACAAATAGCGGGATATGAAATTACAACCTCTACAATTGCTCGTGGAATTTCTGTGGGTGATGAATTAGAATATGCAGATGAAGTTACGCTTGGAAGATCTATTGTAAATAGGATACCATTTGAACAGAGTATTAAAGGCTAAGTTTTGTTATTTTTATATGAACTGCCTAAGAAAGTAATAGCTCAATACTAAACAATTCATTCAAATATAAAGACTTTGTAGAAAAATATATGTTACATTTATAATTATAACTACTTAAACTACAATAGCAAATAAATACAATAAAAGGGAGTAAAAAACACTTCTAAATATATCTTTGGAAGTTTTTGTAATAATTTCAATAAAATTCTGGATAAGGATCTGTTATTTTTTTTTATCTTTTTTAGTAAATTCTTTTTCTAATTTATCCCAAGATTTTTTTTCTCTAATTTTTTTGTAGAGTCGAATGCTCATCATCATAAGAATACCAAAAAGAATAATTCCAACAACACCCCAAATCCAATTAATGGCACTTTTTAGAGTCACTAAAAAAACAACAGCAAATAAAATAATAGTGGCAATTTCATTAAATATTCGAAGTTTGAAAGCCGAATACTTGATTCTATTTTTTTGTAATTCATTAAAAATTTTATGACATGCAAGATGGTAAAAGTATAAAGCTAGCACAAACGCTAATTTTACATGCATCCAGGGTAATTCAAGATAAACAGGATTTTTCCAGAGCATCCAAAAAGCGAAGAAACTTGCTAAAATTGCTGAAGGCCAAGTAATAATATACCAAAGTCTTTTTGACATTAATTTATATTGAGTTTGCAAAATTTCTTTCGCAGGCGCCTCTTTTTTTTCAGCTTCTATGTGATAGATAAACAAACGAACAATGTAAAATAAACCTGCAAACCAAGTTACTACAAATATAATGTGTAATGCTTTTACGTATAAAAAATCCATAGTATTTCAGTTATCGGTAAAAATCGATTATTTTTTATTCTTCCAATCATTCATCCAAGAAACCATTACAGCTACCCAATCATCATTATCATTCATACAAGGGATGTGTTTGTAATGCGTGCCGCCAGCTTCCAAGAAATCTTCTTTTCCTTCCATGGCAATTTCCTCTAGAGTTTCTAGGCAATCAGAAACAAAAGCAGGGGTTATAACCGCAACTTTTTTCTTACCCATTTCAGGGAATTTCTCCAACTCAAAATCTGTATATGGTTTTAGCCAAGGATCTTTTAATAGACGAGACTGAAACGAGTTACTGTGATTTGTTTGGTCAAAACCTAATTGTTTTGCAATTCCTTTTGTGGTTTCAAAACATTGATGTCTGTAGCAGGTATAATGCGCTACAGAATTCCGTTCACAACAAGAACCATCTATTTTACAATGACTTTTTGTTGGATCAGATTTTTTAATATGGCGTTCTGGAATACCATGATACGAAAACAGTACATGATCATAATCAAAATCTTTCAAATGGTATGCAATATTATCGCTCATGGCTTTTATATAATCTGGTCTGTTATAAAAAGGAGGTAAAGTATCTAATTTTACTTCAGGATATTTGTCTGCCAAAATCTTTTCTGCTTGTGTTACTACAGTTTCGTAGGAAGACATTGCGTAATGAGGGTATAATGGAATCAATAGAATTTCAGTAACTCCTTTATCAGTTAATTCTTGTATGCCTTTTTCCATAGACATAGATCCGTAGCGCATGGCTAAAGTAACAGGAATGTCCATTTTTTCTCTTACCTTTTTTGCAAATCTTTCGGATATTACAACCAAAGGAGACCCTTCTTTCCACCAAATTTTCTTGTAAGCAGCAGCAGATTTTTTGGGTCTTATTTGTAAAATGATACCTTTAATTAGGATCCAACGTTTCCAATAAGGAATGTCAATGACACGCTCGTCCATTAAAAATTCGTCAAGATATTTTTTTACGTCTTTTGTTTTTGTAGAATCTGGAGATCCTAAATTGTTTAATAAAATTCCTTTCATTAGATATTGACCTTATTTTTTAGTTGATTTGTAGCTTCATATAAAGTAATCGCTAAACTATGAACTACATTCATGCTAGAGTTTCTACCATACATTGGTATGGCAATTGTTTTATCTACTAGATTGATGTTTTCAATTCCATTTCTTTCGCTACCCAAAAGTAACACGATTTTTTCTTCGGAAGCAAAATTAAAATCTTGAATATTGATGCTTTTATCAGTAATTTCTATGCCAATAATTGTGTTTCCTTTTGCTTTTAATCTTTGCATAATTTCTTTGAAATTAGCATACGAATCATGTTCAATTTGATTTTCTGTATTTCTTGCAGTTTTCTTTACAGTTCTATTCCCTAAAGTAGGAGAATTCTCATGAAAATAGATTTTTTTTACACCAAAACTCTCAGAAATACGAAAGCACATCCCAATATTTTCTGGAGTTCTAATGGCATCACAAACAATTGTTATTGGGAATTGTTTTTGATCGTTTTTGATGTCGTAATGGGTGAGTTGTTTCAAATTTATAATACGTATTACTTTTTTTAATCTATTTCTTTAAACTCATTACATATTGCTTCGGAGTAGTTCCAAACTTCTTCTTAAAAGCGGCAATAAAATGGCTTGCAGTACTATAGCCAACATGTAAGCCAACTTCGTTAACATTGTATTTATTACTCTCTAACAATCTTCTAGAATGTTCCATTTTATAATCAAATAAAAAGCTATAGACAGTGTCGCCATAAATCTGTTTAAACCCTTCTTTTAATTTTTTTATATTTAAACCAATTTCGTTCGCTAATTCTAGTAAACTTGGGGGTTCAGACATTCTAGCGATAATAATTTCTTTTGCTTTTCTAATTTTTAATACATTTTGTTCGTCTACTAAAAATGGACAATATTCTGCATCTGTATTTTCTTCTCTCTGAAAATGAAGACTTAATAATTCGTAAATTTTTCCTTTTACATAAAGCTCTCTGAGAGAGCTGTTAATATTAGAATTGATGATTTGTTGTAAAACAATGGAAACTGTTGGTTTTATTTCTGTATCATCATAAAATTTACGGATGCTATTTTCATCACTTAAAAAAGGAATATAACCAGATTCTTTAGAAAATAAAGAGTGAAATTTTTCAATAGAAATTAACAAAGAAACTAAGGTTGTTTTGGGTTGTATTTCCAAATTTATGGGCAATACTCTTTGTGGGTTGTATAGTAGAATTGATCTGTTATCAAGCACGTCAAAATAATATGAGCCATTGTTGAATAAGAATTTAGAATTACCCCTCAGACAGAAGTGCATCTGAATGAAAGAACTGTCAATTTCTCTTTCAAAATTCTGAATTTCTTTGCTTTCATTCTGAAAATGAAGTACATAAAACCCTTTTTCTAAAATGATTTCATCTAAAGAACTTTCTCCGACATTTTTAAACATAAATTTTCTAATTTTTCTGACTTACTCTATTTAGAATCATTCTATATAAAAATCATATAAAACCCTCTATACGCTACAAAAATAAGGGTTTTTTAAAGGTTTTTGCAAAAAAAATCATCTAAAAAACACAGAACGTTATTAAAAGTACTTTTAGCGACATTTTTATCTTAATGAAGTTTTTACTTTTGTAACATCTTAGAAGATTTATGAAAGAACACGGCCAAGAGCACTTTTACAATATTGGAGTAAGTTATAAAAAAGCTGACGTAGAAACTCGTAGTAAATTTTCCGTATCTAAAGAAAATCAAGTTGCTCTTTTAAAAGCTGCAAAGCAACAAGGGATTACTTCTATTTTTGTAATCTCAACATGTAATAGGACAGAAATTTTTGGTTTTGCAACGCGTCCTTGTTTGTTAATTGATTTGTTATGTGATTTTTCTGAGGGAACAGTCAAAGAATTTAATGCGATTAGTAATATCCATAAAGATCAAGAAGCAATTAGCCATTTATTTAAGATAGGTACAGGTTTAGAAAGTCAGATTTTAGGAGATTATGAAATTGTTGGTCAATTAAAACAATCTTTTAAGTTAGCCAAACAAATAGGTACTACAAATTCTTATGTAGAACGCTTGGTAAACTCTGTTTTGAAAGCTAGTAAGCGTGTTAAAAATAGTACTAAATTAAGTTCAGGAACAACCTCTGTTTCTTATGCAGCCATTCAATACATCATTAAAAACATACCAGACTACAATTCTAAAAATATTTTAGTTTTTGGTTTGGGTAAAATGGGAAAACATACCTGTAAGAATTTAGCAGAATACACTCAGAACAAAAAAATTTGCTTGATAAACAGAACAGAAGAAAAAGCAATTCAGTTTGTAAAAGAATATAATTCTATTAGAAAATCCGTTATTGAAAACTTAGCTAAAGAAATTTCTATAGCAGATGTTTTAATTCTTTCAACAGGTGCAGACCAACCTACTATTACAAAAGAGCACATTGCAAAAAATAAGCAAATTTTAATTTTAGATTTATCAATGCCAGAAAATGTGGCGAAAGATGTCACAGATTTAAGTGGAGTTTCTTTAGTAAATGTAGACGAGCTTTCGAAAATCACTGACGAAACTTTAGCCATTCGCGAGCAAGAAGTTCCCTTGGCAGAAAAAATTATAGAAGCACATAAAAATGAATTTAATAGTTGGTTAAACCACAGAAGATTTACACCAGCAATTACAGCTATAAAAGAGTCTTTAGAGATTATTAAAAAAGATGAAATTAATTTTCAGAAAAAGAAAATTTCTAATTTTGATGAAAATCAGGCAGAAATCTTAACTTCACGCTTCATTCAAAAAATTACTACACAGTTTGTAAAACACTTAAAGGATGATAAAACGTCTGTTTCAGAAAGTATAGAAGTACTTCAGAAAGTTTTTCAATCTTAATAAAATAGCATGCAAAAAATAATAAGAATAGGAACTCGCGATAGCCAATTAGCGCTTTGGCAAGCGAATAAAGTTCGTGCAGAATTAGAAGAATTAGGGTACGAATCGGTTTTAGTTCCTATCAAATCTGCTGGAGATATTGTCTTAGATACTCCTTTGTATGAAATGGGAATTACTGGAATTTTTACCAAGAATCTAGATATAGCAATGTTAAATAAGGAGATTGATATTGCTGTTCATTCTTTCAAAGATGTTCCAACAGTATTGCCACAAAACATAATACAGGCAGCTGTTTTAAAACGTGATGATTATTCAGATATATTAGTATTAAAAGACACAGAAGAGTTTTTTGGACAACCCAATGGAACTATTGCCACAGGGAGTTTGAGAAGAAAAGCGATGTGGTTAAATAGATACCCAACACATACAGTTGTTGGTTTACGTGGAAATGTAAATACACGTTTAGAAAAATTAGAAAGTAACAATTGGAATGGAGCAATTTTTGCAGCTGCTGGATTGTACCGTTTAGGAAAAAAACCAGCAACAGCCATTAACCTTTCTTGGATGATTCCAGCGCCAGCTCAAGGTGCAATTATGGTTACTTGTTTAAAAGATGATGAGTATTCTTTAGACGCTTGCGAACAAATAAATCATAGAGAAACAGAAATTTGTACAACAATAGAACGCGAGTTTTTAAATCTTTTGGAAGGCGGTTGTACCTCTCCAATAGGTGCCTTGGCTTACATTAATTCAAAAACTGAAGAGATAAATTTTAAAGGTGTTTTATTAAAAAAAGATGGTTCTAAAAAGATTACCGTTAATAAAACTATAAAAGTTGGTAGCCATAAATACCTAGCCAAAGATTGTGCAGATTATATAATTAATAAAGGAGGAAAAGAATTAATGTTAGATGATAATTCAGATTCATCAATTAAACATTCTGTTTATTCTACAAAAAAACTTTCTGAACTTCAAAAAGAAACATTATCACATACAATTGGCATAAAAGATAGTGATTTTATCAAGATACGTTTTAATAGAATACCTAAAAAAGAAGTTAAAAATGAACTTGAGAATGTTGTTTTTACAAGTCAAAATGGGGTAGAAGCAATTCTAAATAGTTTTACCAAAGAAGAACTTCAGTTTAAAAATATTTTTTGTGTTGGTAGAAGAACTAAAAAATTGATAGAAAATAGAATTGGTAAAGTTTCTCTTGTAGCTAAAAATGCTTTAAAATTAGCAGAATTTATATCAAAAGAGACCAAAATAAAGGAAGTAACTTATTTTTGTGGCAACTTAAGACTAGATACTTTATCAACATTTTTACAAGCAAAAGACATTGTTGTAAACGAAGTGGAAGTATATCAAACTATGTTAAGTCCGATTAAAATTGATAATTCAGTTGCTGGAGTTTTGTTTTATAGTCCCTCAGGAATAGAAAGTTATTTAGAAGAAAACAATACAAATAAAACTGCATTTTGTATTGGTGAAACTACAGCAATTGAAGCTAGAAAACACTTTAAAAATGTTAAGGTTGCCAATATGCCAGATGTAGAAAGTGTTTTAGAATTGGTAAATACACATTTTTCAGTAGAATAGTTTTTAGCTGATGCTTTACTTATTTTAGCATCCTAAGTTTGTTATTATGTTTAGAACTCGAAGATTAAGAAAGTCAGAAGGAATTAGAAGATTGGTTAGAGAAACTAAACTATCTGTAGACGATTTTATATATCCTTTATTTATAGAAGAAGGAGAAAATATCGAAACAGAGATTGTTTCAATGCCAGGCATTAAACGCTTTTCATTAGACAGGATTTCAAAAGAATTAGATGAATTAGTTTCCTTAAACATTCCTGCGGTTTTATTATTTGGAATTCCTACTCACAAAGATAATCAAGGAACTGAAACTTGGAATGATAACGGAATTATGCAACAAGCAATTCGCTTTATAAAGAAGAATTATCCTAGTTTATATGTAATTACAGATGTGTGTTTTTGTGAATATACTTCTCATGGACATTGTGGAATTATTCATGATAATGATGTAGATAATGATGCCACTCTAGTAAATCTTGCAAAACAAGTTATTTCACATGCAAAAGCAGGGGTAGATATGGTTGCACCTTCAGGCATGATGGATGGAACCATTGATATGGTTCGTCAATCTTTAGACAATTCAGGTTTTGTGGACTTGCCAGTCATGGCATATTCTGTAAAATATGCATCCGCTTTTTATGGTCCTTTTAGAGATGCAGCAGATTCTGCGCCAACATTTGGAGACAGAAAAACCTACCAGATGGATCCTGCAAATAGAGATGAAGGTATGCGTGAAGCTACTTTTGATGATCAAGAAGGTGCAGATATTTTAATGGTAAAACCAGCATTGTCTTACCTAGATATTATTAGAGATTTAAAAAATAATTTTGATAGACCTATTGCCTGTTATAATGTCAGTGGAGAATACGCAATGATAAAAGCTGCTGCTGATCAAGGATGGATAGATGGCCAAAAAGTAATGATGGAAAGTTTATTATCAATGAAAAGAGCTGGCGCAGATATTATTATTACTTATTTTGCTAAGGAAGCGGCAAGAATCTTACTTGATAAATAATTCACTAATCAGGAAGAATGGCAAAGTTATTTAACTTAAGAAAAAAAATATTACTTCATTACATTTGAAATGGTAGAAATTACGAAATAATGAAATTTAAAAAATCAGAAAAATTATACAAAAAGGGCTTGGTAAATCTTGTTGGTGGGGTAAATTCTCCAGTAAGAGCATTTTCATCAGTTGGCGGAAATCCGTTGTTTATCAAAAAAGCAAAAGGAAGTAAAATTATAGATGTCGATGGAAATGAATATATTGATTTGGTACTTTCTTACGGACCAATGATTTTAGGGCACCGGCATAAGAAAGTCCAGAAAGCTGTTACAAAAGCTTTAAAGAATGGCTATTCTTTTGGGGCATCCACAGAGAATGAAATAAAACTTGCTAAAATAATTTGTGATGCTTTTCCAGGCATGGATAAAGTGCGTTTTGTAAATTCAGGTACAGAGGCAGTTATAAGTGCAATTCGATTGGCAAGAGCATTTACTGGAAAAAATAAAATTGTAAAATTTTCGGGTTGTTATCACGGGCATCAAGATTCATTATTAGTTGCAGCAGGTTCTGGTTTGGCCACTTTAAGTCTACCAGGATCAAAGGGAGTTCCGGAAGGAGCCGTAAAAAATACCTTAATTGCTACATACAATGATTTGGATAGTGTAAAAAAACACTTCGAGGAGCATGATGATATTGCAGGGGTAATTATAGAGCCAATTTGTGGCAATATGGGGGTAGTGATACCAGAGAATAATTTCTTAAAAGAATTAAAAGTGTATTTGGAAACCAAGGGAGCTTTATTAATAGTAGATGAAGTAATGACTGGTTTCCGCTCTAAGTTTGGTGGTGCACAAGAATTATTGGGAGTTGAAGCAGATATTACATGTTTAGGAAAAGTAATTGGTGGTGGTTTTCCTGTAGGAGCTTACGGTGCAAGAAATGAAATTATGCAAGAAGTAGCCCCTTTAGGAGGAATGTATCAAGCAGGAACGCTAAGTGGAAATCCAATTGCAATGGTTGGAGGTATCTCTACGTTAACAGAATTAAATAGACAAAACCCATACGAACAGTTTAATGAAACAGCTGCTATTTTAGAAGTCATTTTATTAGAAACTGCAAAAAAATACAACATAGACTTGGTTGTAAATATCTTTGGTTCTATGATGAATCCATTCTTTACAAATGGAAAAGTGACAAATTTTGAAGAAGCGCAGAGTTCTGATAGTAAAAAGTTTGCAGTTTTCTTTTGGGAAATGATAAAAAATGGTGTGTTTTTACCACCAAGCCAGTTTGAAGCTTGGTTTTTATCATCAGCAATTTCAGATAAAGACATAAAACAAATCGCAGAAGCAGTTGATAAGGCTATGTTTGCGGTTTCTAAAATATAAATTATGAAAACATTTATTACAATTATTTTTAGTTTGTTATTAGTAGCTTGTCCTGAAAATGAACAAGGAGGTTTTACATCTCTTTCCAAAGGAAACTTATTTGGTAATGGAGCCGAAGGACTCAAAAAAGAAAACATTATTATTTCTTCAAAAGAAGAATGGAACTCTTTTTTATCTAAAATAGATACTACAAATAAAGTCTCGGAAACCTTTGAAAATGTAATCGATTTTTCAAAAGAAATGATTATTGTATGTGTGGATAAAGTTAGAAATACAGGTGGATTTTCAATAGAAGTTATTGAGATTTTAAAGGAAGGAAATACTTTTTTAGTTAAAGTAAAGTCAAAAGGTCCTAAACCAACAGATATGGTAACTTCAGCTATAATGCAACCTTACCATATTGTTAAAATTAATACTACAACTAAGAAAATAAAATTTATAGAGTTATAAATATTATGATTAAAAACGATTTATTTTTAAGAGCTTTAAAAGGAGAGACTGTAGATAGACCACCAGTTTGGATGATGCGTCAAGCAGGAAGGTACTTGCCAGAATTTCAATTAATTAAAAAGAAATATGATTTTTTTACACGCTGTCAAACTCCAGAATTAGCCTCAGAAATAACAGTACAACCCATTAGAAGATATGGAATGGATGCTGCTATTTTATTTTCTGATATTTTAGTGATTCCACAAGCTATGAATATTGAAGTGCAAATGAAACCAAATTTTGGTCCCTATTTACCAAATCCAATTCGTACTCAAAAAGATTTAGAACGTGTAATTATTCCTAATGTTCACGAATCTTTGGGCTATGTAATGGAAGCAATAAAAGCCACAAAAGAAAAGCTGAATGATGAGGTTCCTTTAATTGGTTTTGCGGGTTCACCTTGGACCATTTTGTGCTATTGTGTGCAAGGACAAGGCTCTAAAAACTTTGATAAGGCGAAAGAATTTTGTTTTACAAATCCTGTTGCTGCACATCAATTATTACAGAAAATTACAGACACAACCATCGCTTATTTAAAGGCAAAAGTTGTAGCTGGTGTGAATGCTGTTCAAGTTTTTGATTCTTGGGGAGGAATGCTTTCTCCTGTAGACTATCAAGAATTTTCTTGGCAATATATTCAGCAAATAATCAATGCTTTAAAAGAGGATGCTCCAGTAATTGCTTTTGGTAAAGGTTGTTGGTTTGCTTTAAATGAAATGTCAAAATCAGGTGCTGCTGCTTTGGGTGTAGACTGGACATGCTCTGCAAGAAATGCACGTTATTTGTCTGGAGGAAGAATTACCTTACAAGGTAATTTCGATCCAACGAGATTGTTTTCTCCACCTTCAGAGATTAAGAAAATGGTTCATCAAATGATCAATGAATTTGGTAAAGACAGATATATTGTAAACCTAGGTCATGGAATTTTGCCAAACATTCCATTAGACAATGCAAAAGCATTTATTGATGCTGTAAAAGAATACAAAGCAGGATAAAGTGGTATATTTCGTTTTAGATTATTTAAAAAGTATAGTAGAAATTCGAGAACCTAAATAAAATATTCAAGAAGTTTTTGAAACTACTTATTCTAGAGTATTATTTCAATAACTATAGGAGACTTTGAAAAAGTATCTTATTGCAAAAACAATGCTTTAAAAATGTTACAGAACATAATTTCAGGAATGAAAGCCTATTTTGGTGTTTTTGAATTAATTTCAAAGTTAAAACTCTGGAAATATTTTGCAATTCCAATGATAATAAGTGTTTTAATAGCTAGCTCTATTGGTTTTACTGCCTATGGTTTATCAGATGATATTGGTCATTTTATTACAAAAATTTGGATTTGGGATTTTGGAAAAGATACTTTTAATCTGATTAGTAACTTTATTGGCGGACTTTTTATCCTGGTTATAGGATTAATTTTGTACAAACATATCATTATGGCTTTATCTGCACCATTTATGAGTCCAGTTTCAGAAAAAATTGAATTTCATTTTTACGGAAATCAAAAACATATTCATAGAAAAACAAGTTTCCAAGAGCAATTATGGAGAGGAATTAGAATTAATATCAGGAATTTAGTAAAAGAAATTTTGATTACAATGCCTATTTTGTTATTAAAGTTTATTCCTGTAATCAATATTTTTTCTACAATTTTATTGTTTCTGGTACAAGCTTACTATGCCGGTTTTGGAAATATGGATTATACCTTAGAACGTCATTTAAATTATAAAGAAAGTTTAAAATTTGTTCGAAAACATAAAGGTTTTGCAATTGGAAACGGTCTTGTATTTATGCTTGTTTTATTGGTGCCAGTTGTAGGGGTTATTTTAGTTTTACCATTATCAGTAACCGCTGCATCTTTAAAAACAGTGGGGTTATTAAATAAAGAAAATGAATTAAGGCAATAAAATATCCTACAAGGTTTTAAAAATATCCTGCAAGGTTTTAAAAATATCCTACAAGGTTTTAAAAACCTTGTAGGTATATAATTAAATAGAGAAAGATGAAATTAGAAGTTTTAGAAAAAGATAAATTTTACCATATTTACAATAGAGGTATTAATGGTGCTTCAATTTTTGAAAGTGATGAGAATATGCGATACTTTCTGACTTTAGTAGAAAAATATCTTTCTCAAAGTATAATAATTCTTTCCTATTGTCTTCTTAAAAATCATTATCATCTTTTAGTAAGGATTAATTGTGATGGTAAAGTTGCTACCCAATTATTTTCTAATCTTTTTAATGCCTATGCCAAAGCTTATAATAAACAACAAAATAGGACGGGAAGTTTATTTGAAAAGCATTTTAAAAGGAAAAAGATTGTTTCTAATGAATATTTAAGAAATCTTATTATTTATATTCATCGGAATCCTGAAAATCATCATATAATTGATGATTACAGGGAGTATAATTTTTCTTCGTATCAAGAAATTATTTCAGGGAATACTGATTTCGTAAAAATTAAAGAAACGATTCATGCGTTTGATGATTTAGATAATTTAATTTTCGCCCATAATAATAACAATAAACACCTACAAGGTTTTGAAAACCTTGCAGGTCGTGAGCAAGAAAAAGATCCCTCCAAGATTCTGGAGACCTTGCAGGAAGAGAAAATAAGTTTCAAATACAAGTTTTATAAATACATAGAAAACTTACAAGACACGATTACTTCTAAATTAGAAGAAGTAGATGGCAAAGCAACGTTTAAAGAAGATATTTGGAAAAGAACAGAAGGTGGTGGTGGAAGAACTCGTGTTATAGAAAACGGTGCTATTTTTGAAAAAGGTGGTGTAAATATTTCTGCTGTTCATGGAGAATTACCAGAAGCTTTAAGAACCCAGTTTCAGGTAAAAGAAGGAAATTTTTTTGCTTGTGGTTTAAGTTTAGTTTTACATCCAATAAATCCATTTGTTCCAACGGTGCATGCAAATTGGCGTTATTTTGAAATGTATGATTCCCAAGGAAATATTGTAACACAATGGTTTGGAGGTGGTCAAGATTTAACCCCATATTATTTATTTGAGGAAGATGCTGTGCACTTTCATCAAATATGTAAAAATACCTGCGATATTCATGATTTGGGTTTTTATCCTAAGTTTAAGAAAACCTGTGATGAGTATTTTTGGAATTCACACAGAAATGAAGCACGAGGAATTGGAGGTTTATTCTTTGATTATTTGAAAGAAACAGAGGAGTTTTCAATAGAAAATAGATACAGTTTTGTTACGGAAGTGGGTAATCGTTTTTTAGAAAGTTATGTTCCAATTGTTGAAAGAAGAAAAGAGATTGAATATGCTAAAGAACACAAGGATTGGCAAGAAATAAGACGTGGACGTTATGTAGAATTCAATTTAGTACATGACAGAGGAACCCTATTTGGCTTAAAAACTAACGGAAGAATAGAAAGTATTCTAATGAGTTTACCACCAATAGTACAATGGAAATATAATCATCATCCAGAAAAAAATTCTGAAGAAGAAAAGCTTTTAAAGGTTTTATTGCGTCCTAAAGACTGGGTTTAAAAAACAATATATATTATTTTTAATTATTAAATCAATAAATTTTAAGAGTTAAATTGACTTATATTACATATAATTTATTTTTTACTTTTTTTGGATGCGAATAATTTAAAGAAATATCATTATCATGAGTTTTTTTCATTGTAATTAGTAGTGTAAAATCATCACTTTTTAGTACTTTTGCTAACTGTTAAAAGAATATATAATGGCAAAATTTGAATTAAAGTTACCAAAAATGGGAGAAAGTGTTGCAGAAGCAACAATTACATCTTGGTTAAAAGAGGTAGGAGATACCATTGAGTTGGATGAAGCTGTTGTTGAGATAGCAACAGATAAAGTAGATTCTGAAGTGCCAAGTGAAGTGGAAGGAACACTTGTAGAAGTGTTGTTTGAAAAAGACTCAGTAGTTAATGTTGGAGATACCATTGCGGTGATAGAAACAGAGGGAGCAGAAGTTACTTCAGAAGTTATTGCATCAACTACCATTGAAAGCTCACATATTACAGAGGTAGAAAAAACAGTTGATGATGCCAAAGAAATGCTGTCTGAACCAATCTCTAAAACATCAGATTCAGGTAAATTTTATTCACCATTAGTAAGGAATATAGCTCAAACAGAAGGAGTTTCTATGCAAGATTTAGAATCAATTTCTGGAACTGGTAAAGACGGAAGAGTTACAAAATCAGATATACTATCATTTATAGAAAATAAAGGCTCACTTGCAGCACCCGTTGTTGAGCAAGCTAAAGTAGTTTCCCCAAAACCTCAAGTTACAAAAGAAGCACCAAAAGCTGCTCCAGTTTCTGTAAATGGAGAAGATGAAGTAATTGAAATGAGTAGAATGGGTAAATTGATTGCCAAACATATGGTAGATTCTGTTCAAACATCTGCTCACGTTCAGTCGTTTATTGAAATAGATGTAACCAACATTGTAAAATGGAGAGCGAAAGTAAAGGATGCATTTTTTGCAAGAGAAGGTGAGAAGCTTACGTTTACACCAATTTTAATGCAAGCTGTTGCAACCACCATTAAAAAATTCCCATTGATAAATATTGCTGTAAATGGCGATACCATTATTAAAAAGAAAAATATAAATTTAGGAATGGCTGCTGCTTTACCAGATGGAAACTTAATTGTTCCTGTTATTAAAAATGCAGATCAATTGAATCTTGTTGGTATGACCAAGTCTGTAAATGACCTGGCTGGAAGAGCAAGAAACAATCAGTTAAAACCAGATGAAATACAAGGAGGAACCTACACTGTTACCAATGTTGGTAGTTTTGGTTCTGTAATGGGAACACCGATTATTAATCAACCTCAAGTTGCAATTTTAGCTCTTGGCGCCATTAGAAAAGTTCCTGCAGTAATAGAAACTCCAGAAGGAGATTTTATTGGAATAAGACAAAAAATGTTTGTTTCCCATTCCTATGACCACAGAGTTGTAAATGGTGCTTTAGGCGGAATGTTTATTAAAACCCTAAAGGAATCCTTAGAAGCTTGGGATGTAAATGCAGATTTTTAAAAATAAAATTATAAATAAATCAATATAATAAAAAAACGCTTCAAAATTTCAAGCGTTTTTTCTTTTCAAAATTGTATATTCGAAACGTATAAATATTAAATTCAAAAACAAAAAAAATGAAAAAATTGTTATTCTTATTTTTAGTTATTTCTGTAAGTTTTATAACAGCTCAAGAATCTGTTATATTGCGATTAAATTATGAAAATGGCGCAACTTATAATGTTTCTATGAATATGTCTCAAAATATGGGAACCATAATGTCTATGGGAATGTCTATAAATATGGACATAAAGATTTTAGATGTTCAAAATGACACTTATAATAGTGAAATGAAGTTTACTAAAATTACTATGGACATGTTACAAGGGGGAAATGTAATGAGTTTTGATTCTACTAAAAATGATGATGAATTAGATGACGCTGGTAAAATGATGAAGGCCCAAATGGATCCAATGTTACAAGCAGTAATTTTTGCCAAAGGAAATAATTTAGGAGAAATGTTAGAGATGTCAATGGAACCTAATGTTCCAGGAATGGAAGATCTAGTAAATCAATCTAGTAATGTTATTTATCCTAAAGAAGCTCTTAAAGTTGGTAGTACCTGGACCATGAATAAAGATGAAAAAGGAATGAAAATGGATTTTGCATATGAAGTAATATCAATTTCAAAAGATAAAGTAATATTGGATGTATCTGGAGATGTTTCTGGAATGGCAAGTGGGAAGATAACTGGCAATATGGATATTGATAGAAAATCTGGAACTCCTGTAAACTCTGAAATCGATATGGTACTATCTGTTAGTGGACAAGAATTAAAATCGAAAGTTACAATAACAATGAGTAAAAAGTAATTTTAAAGTTTTTATAGAAAAAAAAGCCTTGAGAAACTCTCAAGGCTTTTTTTGAACGTGAATCTTAATATCATGCTAACATTGTTACCGGACTTTCTATAAATGTTTTCAAAGTTTGTAAAAATCGAGCTCCAATAGCCCCATCAACAGTTCTATGATCGCAAGCTAAGGTTAATTTCATGGTGTTTCCAACAACAATTTGTCCGTCTTTAACCACTGGTTTTTCAAGAATTGCACCTACAGATAAAATGGCAGAATTTGGTTGGTTAATGATAGATGTAAAGCTTTCAATACCAAACATCCCTAGATTAGAAACTGTAAATGTACTTCCTTGCATTTCATCTACTTTAATCTTCTTATCTCTTGCTTTTCCTGCTAAATCTCTAACAGTTGCACCAATTTGAGTTAAACTTAATTGATTGGTGTGTTTTATTACAGGTACCAACAAACCATCTGAAACAGCAACAGCAACTCCAACATGAACATGACTATGGAAAACGGTATTATTATCTGTCCAAGAAGTGTTTACTTGTGGGTGTTTTAGTAAGGCCATTGCGCAGGCTTTGACAACCATATCATTAAAAGATACTTTTGTTTCTGGTATCGCATTAATTATTTTTCTAGAGGCTATTGCATTACTCATATCAACTTCTATATTTAAATAGTAATGAGGTGCAGTAAATTTAGAATTTCCTAAAGATTTTGCAATGGCTTTACGCATTTGAGAATTCTTAACTTCCTCAGATTTTTCTTCGCCAGCAGTAACTAAACTCGATGCAGTTAAAGAAGATTCTGATTTTGAAACTTCAATAGGTGTTACCGAAGGAGTATAGTTCTCTATATCTTTTTTAATGATTCTTCCGTTTTCGCCAGAGCCATTTACATCAGCCAAATTTATGCCTTTATCAGCAGCAATTTTCTTTGCCAAAGGAGATGCGAAAATACGATCGCCAGGCTTGTTTGAAGTAATATTTACAGGTGATGATGTTGATTCTTCAACAACTTTTTCTTCTTTTTTTGCTGCTACTGCAACTTTTTCATTAGAAGTCATAGCACCTTTATTAGCAACAATTGCGGAAACATCTGTGCCTTCAGGGCCAATAATAGTTAACAAACTGTCTACAGGAGCGGTTTCACCTTCTTTCACACCAATGTATAAAATTGTTCCTTCATAGAAACATTCAAACTCCATGGTGGCTTTATCGGTTTCAATTTCTGCTAAAATATCTCCTTCTTTAACATTGTCTCCAACATTTTTTAACCAAGAAGCGATTGTTCCTTCCTCCATTGTGTCACTTAATCGTGGCATGGAAATTATTTCCACTTTATCAGGAACTGTAATTTCAGAAGTTTTGGTTTTTGTTTCAGTTTCAGTTATTGCTTTTTCTTCCGGTTTAGAAGTTCCATTCAAGAGAGAAGAAATATCTTCTCCTTCTTCACCAATAATGGCCAGCAAAACATCTACAGGCGATGTTTCTCCTTCTTGAACACCAATATGCAATAAAGTTCCTTCATGGAAAGACTCAAACTCCATGGTAGCTTTGTCAGTTTCGATTTCTGCTAAAATATCTCCTTCATCAACTTTGTCTCCAACATTTTTTAACCATTTTGCCACAACGCCTTCTTCCATGGTGTCGCTTAATCTCGGCATGTTTATAATTGTAGCCATAACTTAACTTATAAAAGGGTAATCTTTTTGTTCATATACTACATCATGTAGCTGATTTGGTTCTGGATACGGAGATTCTTCAGCGAATTTCTCACATTCATTTACCAATTTTTTTACACTTTTGTTAATGGCATCAATTTCATCTTCAGTAGCATAGTTCTTTTGTTTAATGATGTCTAAAACTTGTGTAATGGGATCTATTTTTTTGTATTCAGCAACTTCGTCTTTGGTTCTATAATGTTGTGCGTCAGACATTGAGTGTCCTCTGTATCTGTATGTTTTCATTTCTAAAAAAGTTGGACCATCACCACGTCTTGCTCTTTGTATAGCTTCATCTACAGCTTCTGCAACTTTAATAGGGTTCATTCCGTCAACAGGTCCACAGGGCATTTCGTAACCTAAGCCAAGCTTCCAGATATCTGTATGATTTGCTGTTCTTTCTACTGAGGTTCCCATTGCATATCCGTTGTTTTCAACAATAAATATAACAGGTAATTTCCAGTTCATAGCCATGTTAAAAGTTTCATGTAAAGAACCTTGTCTTGCTGCACCATCACCAAAATAAGTAAGTGTAACAGCATCATTTCCTTTGTATTTATCTGCAAAAGCAATCCCTGCCCCTAAAGGAATTTGACCACCAACTATTCCATGACCACCATAAAAACCGTGTTCTTTGGAAAATATGTGCATAGAGCCCCCCATTCCTTTTGATGTACCTGTAGCCTTACCGTACAACTCTGCCATAACGCGTTTTGGGTCTTCTCCCATGCCAATGGGTTGAACGTGGTTTCTATAGGCTGTAATCATTTTATCTTTGGACAAATCCATTGCGTGTAAAGCTCCAGCCAAAACAGCTTCTTGTCCGTTGTACAAATGCAAAAAACCTCTTACTTTTTGTTGTATGTAAACAGATGCTAGTTTGTCTTCGAACTTACGCCAAAACAGCATGTCTTTGTACCAATCTAGATAGGTTTGTTTGGTTACTTTTTTCATTCTATTTTATAGTTGTTTATTGATAGATTGTTTGAACAATCAAAAACACAAAAATAGCTGTTTTAAATAGAATAAAAAAAAGTGATTTATAGTAATTTAACGACAACGTTTTCGAAAAGCTTTTTATTTGTCTTTTGCAATAACCAAAGTGGCTTTTGCGCCTGTTGCTAAATTCCATTCGTTGGAAGAAAGAAGCATTCCAGCATCATTATAGACTTTAAATGCAGCAGTATTTGGACCAGAAGTTCCTTGATTTAGAGCTTTAAAAGCAATTTTATTAATTCCAACTTCTAAAGGAATACTAAATTTTTGATAACTCTGCCTTAAAACAATATTTACAATTACTGGTATATCATTTACATAAATAGTAACTCTATCTCCGTCTGGATATTGAAAATCTCGACATATAATATTTACACTCGCAGAATTGGTTCTAAAACTTCCCAAATCTTGATCTATTTTTGGGTACTGATACTGACCATTTATTTTTTTAAATGCTTTTAAAAAACGAGCCTCATTTATTTTGGCTTGCGTTTGAATGCCCTTATTATTAAAAGCTTTTTCCTTTTGTTTTCTCTTTAATTCTTCTTTTTCTTTTTCAAATGCTTTTTTAAATCCATTTATTGCATCTACTTTAATGGATTTTGGTTTGTTAACTTTTTTTTCTTTTGCAGCAATAATAGTTGTTGTTTTTCCTTTTTTACTATTAGAATTTGAATTATCTAATTGCGCATGCAATTGCAGGGCTGAAAACCCTAAGAAAAGAAAAAGTAATGTTCTTAAAACTGATTTCATGTATTTTTTTGATTTATCATTACCATTACAAATATAATGCCGATTTATTCTAAGTAGATTATTTTTTAGCTAAATTTTATTTTAAGTTATTTATTTGTAATTTTGAAGTCCTTAAAATTAAATGCAATGATAAATAAAATTAGTTGTTTTTTTTTACTTCTATTTTTTACTTTTTCTCAGTATTCCTCGGGTCAAGATTTTGTTATTGACGGAATTACGGGACTTAGTTTTAGTGAATCAGACCAAGATTACTCTGTTCAAATCACAGATGATTTTACAGCCTATGGTCTAGAAATTACTCCTGAAAATCTCTTATTAGCCTACAGCAATTCAGAGAATAGCTTTAGCATCTCTGGAGCAGTAAATGTATCAATTGAGGGAGACTTAATTAGTTCAAATATTGATTTTAAGATTATCAATAAAATTGTAGACCATATTTTATTTGATGTCAGTTCAGATTTTATCCTAAAAGGTTTACAAATTGAACCTGTAGATTTGGGTTTTGAATGGGACAACTCTAACGATTATTTTAAAATTTATGGAACCTTAAATAGTGATTTAGAAAATAACGTCATAAACTTATCGTTAGGAAGTTCTGATAATCCTGGATTGACTATAAGTAACGGTGTTTTGAATTCTTTTGAAACAACGGTTACCGCAGAATTTTCATTTGCTGGGATTACTTTTAATCCCTCAGATTTGACCTTCCTATACAATGCATCTAGTGATCTCTTCGAAATGTATGGAGAGGCAGATACTTCTTTTGATGGAGGTTCTATAGCAGTTTCCTTAGGAACTTCGGATTCACCAGGTTTAGAGTTTAAGGACAATGAAGTAGATAAAATTAATATGGGTATTAGTTCAGATTTTACCATAAAGGATTTAGAAATAGAACCCAATGATTTAACATTCGAGTATGATGCATCAACTTACACTTATAAAATGCATGGTTCTTTGAAAAGTTCATTAGAAGGAAATGAGCTTGAGCTTCAATTAGGAGATTCCACTGAGCCTGGTTTGTTGATAGGAAATGGAGAAGTAAATAAATTTGAAGCAACGGTTACCGCAGAATTTTCATTCGCTAGTATAGCTTTTAATCCTTCAGATTTGACCTTCTTATACAATGCATCTAGTGATCTCTTTGAAATGTATGGAGAGGCAGATATTTCTTTTGATGGAGAGTCTATAGCAGTTTCTTTGGGAACCTCAGATTCACCAGGTTTAGAATATAAGGACAGTGAAGTAGATAAAATTAACATGGGGGTTAGCTCAGATTTTACCATAAAGGATTTAGAAATTGAACCCAATGATTTAACATTCGAGTATGATGCATCAACTACTAGTTATAAAATGCATGGTTCTTTGAAAAGTTCATTAGAAGGAAATGAGCTTGAGCTTCAATTAGGAGATTCCACTGAGCCTGGTTTGGTGATAGAAAATGGAGAAGTAAATAAATTTGAAGCAACGGTTACCGCAGAATTTTCATTTGCTGGTATAGCTTTTAATCCTACAGATTTAACTTTCTTATACAATGAATCAAGTGATCTCTTCGAAATGTATGGAGGGGCAGATACCTCTTTTGATGGAGAGTCTATTGCAGTTTCTTTAGGAACTTCAGATTCACCAGGTTTAGAATATAAAAATAGTATAGTAGAGAAAATTAACATGGGTATTAGCTCAGATTTCACTATAAAAAATCTTGAAATTGAACCCAATGATTTAACATTTGAGTATGATAGACCAGCTACTAGTTATAAAATGCATGGTTCTTTAAAAAGTTCATTAGAAAGCAATGAGATTGAGCTTCAATTAGGAAATTCCTCCGAGCCTGGTTTGGTGATCAAAAATGGAGATGTAAAAAAAGTGAAAACAACGGTTACTGCAGAATTTTCATTTGCGAACATTACTTTTAGCCCTACAGATTTAACTTTCTTATACAATGAATCAAGTGATCTCTTCGAAATGTATGGAGGGGCAGATACCTCTTTTGATGGAGAGTCTATAGCAGTTTCTTTAGGAACTTCAGATTCACCAGGTTTAGAATATAAAAATAGCATAGTAGAGAAAATTAACATGGGTATTAGCTCAGATTTCACCATAAAAAATCTTGAAATTGAGCCCATAGATTTAACATTCGAGTATGATAGACCAGCTACTAGTTATAAAATGCACGGTTCTTTGAAAGGAAAAATTGAAAGCGCTGAAATGAATCTTAAATTGGGTACCTCCAACGATCCTGGTTTAGTGATCGAAAATGGAGAGGTGAAAAAAGTTGAAACAACAGTAACTGCAAACTTTAAATTTTCAGAAATGACATTCGAGCCTGAAAATCTTACATTTCTTTACAATGCGTCTAATGATCATTTTGAAATGTACGGAGAATTGCATGTTAGCTTTGATGGAGAACGCATTTTTGCAAAGTTAGGAAATGAAAACACACCAGGTTTTGAATATAAAAATAGAAAGGTTCAGAAAATTGATATTGGTGTAACTTCTGATTTTAACTTAAAAGCACTAGAAATTAAACCTACAGATTTAACATTTATATACAATAGATCTGGAGAGAAATACGAGATGTACGGAGATATTAGTTTTAAGGTTGGCGATGATGAAATTGAAGCAATCCTTGGAGATTCTTCAGACCCCGGAATGATTTTAAAAAATAATAAAATAGCGCATGTAAATATTGGAGTTTCTTCAACATTTAAAATTTCAGGACTAAAAATTAAAGCAACTGATGTAGGTGTAGACTGGAGTAGTGGTTCTTTTTATCATTTTTATGGTGATGCTGATTTGAGTATTGCAAATGATGATATTGATGCTGATTTTGGAACATTTTCAGATCCTGGAATTAAGATAGAAAATGGAAAATTACACTCTTTAGAAGTTGATATCAATAGCGATTTAAAATTAGGTAACCTAGAAGTTGAATCCAAAGACCTAGATGTTAAATACACAAACAATAAGTTTGAAGTTAAAGGAGAGCTTTCAGTCAAAGAGGTATTTTCTTTATCGGTAACTTTAGGAAATGGAAACCAAGCAGGTTTAGAAATAGACGTAAGTGGAAACGAACCAAAATTTAAATTAGAGGATTTTACCATAGATATTGAACATGCAAATCTAGGAGCCATAGACATTAAACAAATTAAATTAGAATTTAATAACGTTGGTATTGTAGAATCTGATGTAAAAGTTGTTTTTCCTGAAGGTTGGGAGGTAGATGCCACAATGAAATTTAGAGATGTAAGAGGCAAGGCAGAGTTAGATGAAATTAAATTAGCCTACATTGCTGATCAAATTGAAGATGCCATTGAAATTTTTGAGGGAGTTCAATTGACCTACTTAGAGGGCGATGTTAAAAATTTAACAAAACCTTCTTCTCTAGAAGTGAGTGGAACTATAGGAACTATTTATGGAGGTGGTTTTACCTTAGATAATAAATCTGCAACATTTTTAGAGATGACAGATGGAGTTACCATATCTAAAAAAGAGTTTAAAATTAATGGAGATGTAAATGTAGGAGCATATAGATCTGGTACAAATACATGGCATAGCATATTGGGTAGTGGAGATATTGATTTTACAGCCTACTTTCATCATTACGTAAAAGCAAGGGTAAATGCTAAATATCCAGGAGATCCTCTTATAGAGGCAGATCTTACAGCATATTTCGATAGCCATGGTAGTTTTGATGGTTTATTAGATGTAGAATTTATTGTACCTCATTGGGTTCCTATTATTGGAGGAAAACACTATGGAAGCGTGGATGGAGCTGTGCGGTATAAAAAAGGAGATTTGAATGGAAGTTTTGGAGCTGGTTGGGTTAGAATCAAGACTTTTTGGCACACCTACCATGTAGGAGCTAAATATACTTTTGGAAGTAGACATGTAAGCAAAATAGGGAGTGGTACTATTAGTAGTATTGAGAGTACCATAAATCACGATGAGTCTTCTAGAGGAAACTCAAAAGATTCTTCCAGTAATGAAAGTAAAGTTTTTGAATTTGAAATAGATGCTGCTGCTCCTAATGCCATGCTAATAGACATCGATTGGAAAGGAGAGGTGGATAAAGCCTTGATTAATGTAGTAGGGCCTGAAGGAACTTATGAATTAACTAAGGCAGTTATAGTGAATGAAAATGCAATAGATCAAACACCAACATTGTCTTATGAAGAAAATATGACTTTAGTAGAAAAAGATACAGTTACAACCTTTATATTTAAAACACCCTCTGCTCTTAGTGAAGAAGAGGTGATTCATTCTAATTTATTAAATGGAAGGTATCATCTAGTAGTCTCATTTCCAGATACAACAACCGAAATAGATTCTATACAATTTAATCCAATCTGGCAAGATCCTGAATCCATGGTTAATGTTACAAAAACATCAGATAATAAATTTGACTTGTCTATAGATTATTGGAGTGCTAAACCAGATTCTACTTTACTATCATTTTATGTTAATAATACAAATTCATACCAAGAAGGAAGACTCATACAGCACGTTAATGCTAGTAACTACAATGAATTAGGCTATGGTTCAGAGAGTATTACTTTTACTCCAAAACCTTTTGAAGGAGATACCTCAGATCTTTATTTTTATGCTGTTATTGAAGATGGTGTTGGACCTCCACTAAAATCTGAAATTAGTTCATTATATGAACATTATCCAGATATCTCAGGTGAAATTAACCTAGCTACAAATACTATTATTACTAGTGATGGACTAAGAGTTTTTCTCGATTTAGATAATGATGGAAATTTTGATACAAAATCTACAGGTGGCATAGAGCCCTCTATAATATCTAATGAGAATGACTCATATTCATTTAGAAATTTGTCTATTGGAACTTATAATTTAAGAGTTGTCTTACCTGAAGGGTTTAGAATTGTGGGAGGTGTTGATAATTTTTCTTCAATTCCAATTACTTTTAATGGAACCCCCTTAAATATTGATATTAATATTGAAACCTATTAGAAAGATGAAGAATAAAAAATTTATAATTACAATATTTTTAACATTAATAAGTAGTGTTTATTTGGGTCAAAATCTAGTTGAATTTGATACATCACCTGCTGTTAAAAACGCGCTTAAAGGTTTCTCTTCAGATATTTCAGAGAGTTGGGCCATTGTGGGTTCACCTCAAAGAGATCTCAATAATAAAAAAAGTGTTGGTGGAGTTTTATTCTATCGATTAGCAGAGGGAAAATGGAATTTATTTCAAGAAATTTATCCTAATGATTTGAATGAGTTAAATAGTTTTGGAACCAAAGTTTCCATAGAGGGCAATACAGCAATTATTTCCTCTATTGGAGATCATGAAAATGGTCTCTTCTCTGGAGCAGTTTATGTTTATGAATTTAACTATGATACTCAAATTTGGGAAAGAAAAGTAAAATTAAAAAGTTCAGATACCACCTTAGGAGATAAATTTGGTCAATCAGTCGAAATAAAAAATGGGATTATTGTTGTGGGAGCTTTAAATAGTAACGGTGCTAATTTAAAAACTGGAGCTGCTTATATTTTTGAGAAATTAAATAATGAATGGGTTGAAACTAGCAAAATATATGCCGATGCTGGTAAGTCTAATAGTTTTTTTGGTTTTAGTCTCTCTATATTAGATAGCAAACATGTTGCTGTTGGTGCGTATAATGATGATGGAAATAAAGAAAGAACAGGAGCGGTATATCTTTTTAAGAAAAGTAATAATAGTTGGACACAATACACTAAAATTTTCGATGAAAATGGTTCTTCTGCAGATTTATTTGGTTACAGCTTAGCTTCTATGCCAAGTCTAACACTAAACAGTGATTCATTAAAATTTGATGGAATATTATACATTGGAGCACCTGGTACAAATGAGAATGATTTACAAACAGGAGCTGTGTATTTTTATAAAGAAACAGAGTTCGGTTGGGAAAAAGGATTAAAGTTGGTTGAGAGCGATAGCAAGCATAATGACCATTTTGGAGTTTCTATTTCCTCAAATGAATATGGTAAATTACTTGTCGGTGCAAGTAGAGTAAATACAGATTCTAAACTAAATGCAGGGAAAGTATATATGTATGATACTTTTGAAGGACAAGGAACTGCTATTGCCAATGGTGTAGAGCTTACAAAAGAGGCCGAAGCTGCTTATAATTATTATGGTGCAAAAGTGGTAATTGACCAAGAAAATATTTTAATTAGTTCTCCCTATTCTAATAAAAATTCTTTAACTAATTCTGGAGAAATACAATTTTATAAACTAGATATTGAATATAATATATCGTCCAATGAAGACTTGTTTAGTTTGAAACAAAATATTCCGAACTCTTTTAAAAACTCAACAACCTTAGAGTATTCATTAAAATTAAAAGCTCATGTAAAAATCGAAATATTTGATGTTAACGGAAAGTTAGTGCAAATCTTGGTAGACGAGGTTAAAGATTTTGGAGTTTACAACCAAAAATTTAATTCAAAATCTAGTGGGTTATATATTTGTAAAATAACCATTGGATCTTTTAAGAAGACTATAAAAATGCTTTCTATATAAAATTATTCAATTGGAAAATTAAAGTATGTTTCTGGAAAAGGTTCGTTGTTTAGCGTAAAATGCCACCATTCATTCTCATAAGGTTTAAAGTTATTTTTTAGCATCACTTTTCTTAAAAGCATTCTATTTTCTTTTTGTAACGCTGTAATTTTATTGTAAAAAGGATGAGACTGTTCGCCAAAAAAATCATACGGACTTCCCATATCTAATTCCTTTCCAGTTTTACTATTAACAATCGTTAAATCTACAGTACTACCTCTTGTATGTCCAGATTTTGATGCAATGTATCCTCTTTTAAATAAATCTTTTTTTGGAACTTCTGGATAGTATTGCCGCTTCATTAAAGTGTCTTTTAAAACTTTAGCCCATCTTACAAAATGATCAACAGCTTGTTGAGGTCTATAGGCATCAAGAATTTTTAAACTTAGTCCTTGTTTTAATAAACTTTTTTGAACAGATTTTAATGCTTTCGCTGTTTCCTTGGAAACAATAATGCAGTCTTTTTTATAGCCATCTATTGGTTTACCAATAAAGTTATTTGTAGTGATATATCTTAAATCAGATTGTATGGTTGACTCTATTTCTGATAAATAAACAAAACCTTTTGGTAGTTTTTGAGAAAAAGTTGCAAAACTTATTAGCAACAAAAATAGGATAAAATTGTTTTTCATTTTTCAAAAGTAAACAAAAAACCGAGCAATTCGCTCGGTTTTTTGTTTAAAGGAGAAAATTATTTTTTCTCTTTAACTTTCAGGTTATTAACATACTCTTGAAAGCGTTTTCCATACATAGAATTTTTAATTTTCTCTGTCATAGAATTATTAACTGTGTCTAACATTTTGAGACTTGCATTGTACATTTCGGTTAATCCAATATATGGGGATACTTCATAATCTGAATTAGATATTGCAAAATTAGTTGTAAACAAAACTCTCTTTTTTTGCATTTTTTTCAACTCTAATTCTAGTTGTTGTATCAAGGTGTCATTTTTGTCTTTTCGAGCTTCAAATTCTTTTTTTATAAAATCTAAACGACGGTTTTGAAACTTTTTAGTGTAGCTATAAAACGTATTCAAAATATCTTGATTTTTAGATCCAGAAATTTCTGGATTTAGTCCAAAAAGAGTTATTTTATCATTGATTGTGATTACCCCTTTTTCACCAAAAAATAAAATCCTTTTATTGCTTGTATTGCCATCAAACGTTAAGTAATACATTTCTGGAGAGTTTACATTATCTTTTAAAATAAACCTATCATTACCTAATAAAGTAATGGAATCTACAGATACTAGAACAGTATCCTTCATTTTTTGAAGGTATAAAGTCCCTTTTTTTAATCCTTTAATGGTTCCTTGCACAGTCATGTTTCCTTCTTTTTCAGAAGAACAGGAAAATATAACAATAGTGGTTGCTAAAACGGCAATAATTTTTTTCATTGAATCTAAATTTTCGAATGCAAATATGCTGATTTTATTTAAAGTGATGCGGATAATTCTAATAAAATAGTACATAAAATTGCGCCCACTGTACCAATTGCATAGCCAAATACGGCTAATAAAACTCCCACAGTTGCTAAAGAGGGATGAAAAGCTTGGGCTACAATAGGAGCAGAAGCAGCGCCACCAACATTTGCTTGACTACCAACCGCTAAAAAGAAGTAAGGAGCTTTTATTAATTTTGCTACCAATATTAATAAACCTGCATGAATTGTCATCCAAACAACACCAATTGCAATTAGGCCTAAATTGTCAAAAATCATTGCTAAATCCATTTTCATTCCAATGGTTGCTACTAAAATGTAAATAAATACACTTCCTAATTTACTGGCTCCTGCGCCTTCGTAATTTTTTGCTTTTGAAAAGGAAAAAATAATGGCCATAATTGTAGAAATACTAATTAACCAAAAGAAACCAGATCCTAAAAAAGTAAAAATATTTTTCCAAGTTTCAGAGTCTATTTTAGCAATTAAACCATTAAAAAAAGAACTTAAATATGCAGATGCAAAATGTCCAAAACCAACGGTTCCAAATGCAATAGTTAACATGATCATATAATCTGTTAATGAAGGATTTCTTTTTACTTTCTTGGAAAATTCAGAGACTTTTTCTTTTAATTTTTCAATATGAGAAGTATCTGCTTTTAACCATTTGTTTATCTTGTCTCTTTTACCAATTCCAATCAATAAGATGGCCATCCAAACATTGGCTACAACAATATCAACAAATACCATTCCTCCGTATTTCTGTGGGTTATATTGGTAAATTTCTAACATAGCTGTTTGGTTTGCACCCCCACCAATCCAACTTCCTGCTAGGGTAGAAAGTCCACGCCAAACTGCATCAAAACCTACACCACCGACTGTTTCTGGTGAGAAAATAGAAATGATTAAAATTGCAATTGGTCCACCAATAATAATACCTATTGTTCCTGTAAAAAACATAATTAAAGCTTTAGAGCCCAAATTAAAAATAGCTTTTAAATCTATACTAAGTGTCATTAGAACAAGAGCTGCAGGTAATAAAAACCGGCTGGCTACATAGTATAATTGCGATTTATTTTTAACAACCTCTCCAATGGCATTAGTACTTTCCCATTCTGGTGAAATAACACCAGCAGTTGTAAATAGTGCAGGGATAAAATATGCCATGAATAGGCCAGGTACAATTTTATAAAATTTTGGCCAAAAACCAGATGTTTTGCTTTCTGTATAAAAAACAAATCCCAGAGAAATCATTAAAATACCAAAAACAATGGCATCGTTTGTAAAAATTGGTTCCGTCATAATTAATTAGTTTCTGTAAAAGTAACTTATTTCTTTTTACGATGATCTGTTGTAAGAACAATTCCTAGTAAAAGACGATCTAGATGACTATCATTGTCTAAAGATATCTTTTGATAACCAAATTTTAATTTCACTTTATTAGAGGCTGTATAAGAAAAGCCAAAACCAAACCAATTCTGATTGAATGCTTCACCATCAAAGTCAAAGAAAATTTCGTCATACAAATAGGTAGACCAAAGATCTGAAATAGGATAACTTAAGCTTAATTGATACCTTATAAAATGACCTGTTGTTGCATTAAAAAATCGTTGCTCTGCTCTAAACCGATGCGCAAAACCTAATTGAGATATTTTATGCTTTACGTTGAAATCTTCATAAACTCTGTGCTCAATTACATCACCTCCATCAACACCAAACGTAGCATCAGTATTTAAAATAGCATAGCCCAAAGTTGCACTCAAATGTTGGTTAATTTTATAGTTTCCACCTATACGTCCAATAAATTGTTGCATATCATTACTCAAATCAAAAAAACGAAAATGAGCCATAGATTTTAGCGAGAATGTATCTGAAAGTGTATGACTTCCATTATACATATACCAAGCTCCTAATTGGTTTTCGGGGTTTTTTTGGGCAAAGTTGTTTATTGAGAGTAATAATAATACAGCAAGTACTGCTTTTTTCATAAAACTTATATTTAAACTAATTATTAATTTATAATTCATCCTTTTTTAAAGGGTTTTCTTTCTTCAAATAGGTATCTAAAAATTTTAAAATTCTACTATTAGATTCAATTTGATTTTCTTTTTTTACAAAGCCATGACCTTCATCATCAAATAAAACATATTCAACGGGAACTCCATTATTTCTAACTCCTGCAACAATTTCATCAGATTCTACTTGTAAAACTCTTGGGTCTTTTGATCCCTGTAAAACAATTAGAGGCTTTGTTACTTTATTGGTATGAAATAGTGGAGAAATTTTTCTTAAACGAACAGAGTCTGAAGAATAAGGATCTCCCAGTTCTTTATATAAAGATGTTCTAAAAGATTCCCAATAAGGAGGAATACTTTTTAAGGTACGGATCCAATTGGTAACTCCAAAAAGATTGACTCCAACAGCAAATTCTTCTGGAGTGTATGTCAATGCAGCCATTGTCATATACCCACCATAAGATCCTCCAATAATTCCTATCTTTTTTTCATCAATAACAGGTTGTTTTGCTAGCCAATTTTTGCCTTCTACACAATCTTGTAAATCTTTTTCTCCATGATTTAAATCATCCATTTGATAAAATGTTTTTCCATATCCACTACTTCCTCTGTTATTTACAGCTAAAACAGCATAGCCATGATTTACTAGATATTGGATTGTTGATGAATAGTTTTGCCGAGTTTGACCTCCTGGACCTCCATGAACCCAAACCAAAGCAGGAACCTTATTGTTTGTTGATGCTTGATGTGGTTGATAGTAAATTGCAGGAATTGAAACGCCATCAAAAGAAGGATACCGAATTACTTTTGCATTTACTAAATGAGAGGCGTCTATTTCTTTATTTAATACATCAGATAATTGTGTTTGTTTTTTTGACTCTAAATCGTAGATATATAGATTTGATGGGGCATGGGAGCCACCAGCGTAAAAACGCATTTTAGTTTCATCTCTAGAGAAACCAACATTGGTAATACTTTTTCCATCTACATTTGGTAATTCTATATTTTTATTATTTGCTACCTCTAAAACTTCAATTACATTTTTTGCATCCTCATTAATATAAGTAACTCTGTATTTCCCACTATTTGTAAAATAACTTCCAGAGATATCCCACTCTTTTTGTAAAACTTTTTCGTGTTTTCTATTTTTAATATCATATTTCATCAAACTAGAAAATTCACTACCAGCATCTGTTGTATAATACAATTCAGAATCGTCTAAGGAAAAATCAGATGCAGAATTTCCACTTTGAGTTGTATTAATTTTTATTGTCTTTTTGCTAGTTCTATCATACAAAAACAAATCGCTATCATTTGTATTTATTGTTTTACTTAATGCGAATAGGTTTTTATTATGTGAAATTTCAGACACGTCGTACCCTTCTTTATTTTCATAAATCATTTTTGAAGTAAAATTATCAATTTCCATTTCATAGAGGTCCATAAAGCGTTTGTCTCTTTTGTTAGAGGCATAAAAGAAACTTTTTTTATCTTTTGACCATCCATAAAAACTAGCTCTAGCTCCTTTATCTGGGGTTAATTCTTTAATGCTTCCATCTAAATTTTTCACAAAAAGATGATCAAGTTCGTCTCCATTATTATCCATGTTAAAGAGTATTCTATCATCTTTAGGAAAATAAGATGTAGCCCAAACAGAAGAGCTGTCGGATGCAGAAACTGGTGTAAAAGTTCCATCTGAAGTAGATACAGTGTACATGTTATATATTCCAGATCGATTACTTGTTACCAATAATTTTGATTTGTCTGAAGAAAAACTACCACCAAAAACACTTTCATTATCCAACATCTGTTCAATGGAATATTGTTTTAATGTTTTTACACTATCTATTGATTTTTTTTCATCAGTCTTACATCCAAGAGTTATACTTACAATTGAGAATAATACGAGTAGTTTTTTCATGAATAATTGATTTAAAATTTGCTAATTTTTTTAAAAGGGGATATGTTTATTTTTTCTGTTAGAGACTTGTATTCAGACCAATCTGTATTAAAGAAAGCATTTGTTTCAGAAATTACTTTTTCAAATTCTGCCTTAAATTGCTCCATTAACACTCTTTCTGTAGCGGTTTGTTCTCCAAAACGTGAGCGAATGTACCTGCTTGCTTGTGTAAACCTTTGATTTACAGTAACTTCAGGACTTCTTGTAATTCCTTGTCTTTTATCTATTGTACCTAAATATTTAGCAATTAAACGATCTATCTTTTTAATGATTTTTGATGATGATTTAATTTCAGCTTTGTATTGCTGTTTGTCTTCTTTGGTTAATTTAGATTTTATAGAAGTTGCAGTGTTTTTACTCTCTACCAATTGTTTTACAACGCTTGCAATTTTTTCTTGATAGCTTTCTAATTCTTTACTTGCATCATATTTTTGAGTGATGGCTGCTTGGGAGATTTGTAGTCTTGGGTCAAATTCAACCGTTATATTCTGTTCAGCAACTTCTTTTCCAAAGGTCATTTTTAATCGATACGTTCCTGGTTTTACTGAAACCCCTGCTGGTTCTCCCTTGGATTTACGAATTCTTCTAGAAGCTCTTGCTACTCCTTTTTCTCTTAAATACCAAGTAGTACTATGAATCCCACTTTCTTTAGGAGTTTTAAATTTTAAAGTTCGTATTTGTCTTGCACCATCAAAGATTTCTAATTGAATTGAATCGTATTTAATTTTATTCTTATCCTCTTTAGATTCAAGTTCATTTTTCTTTTTTAATTCTTTTGACTTTTGTTCTGAGGGTTTATTGATATAATAAGAAATAATTGCACCTCTTTTTCTATTCTCTCCTTGGTACATTGCATCAGCACCAAATCTACTTCCTGTTGGTTGTTGCCTTGCAGTTTGATATGCTGTTGGCGGAGCAAATAATGCTAATTTTTTGGAAATCACATTTCCTTTTGCGATGGCTCTTAAAGGGCGAATATCATCTAAAACCCATGCAGCTCTTCCAAAAGTTCCAATAATCAAATCATGCTCTCTAGGTTGGATTACCAAATCTTTTACAGGAACTGTTGGAAATCCTTCTGTCCACTTTGTCCATTTTTTTCCGCTATTTATTGAAATATATAAACCATCATCAGTTCCTAAAAATAAAAGGTTTTCATTTTCTGGATCTTCAACAATACACAAAGCGTAACTTTGTACATCATTTTCATCTACAATGCGCTCCCAAGATTTTCCGTAATTTTTTGTTCTGTATGCATATGGTGTATAATTAAAACGTCTGTAATCATTCGCAACTAACAGGGCTTCCCCTTTGTTTTTGTTGGACGCTTTTATTTGTGTAATCCAGCTATTTGCCGGTAAACCTTTTAAGTTTTTAGCAACGTTTGTCCAGGTTGTCCCCCCATTTTTTGTAATGTGAACCTGACCATCATCTGTTGCTGCCCAAAGAACATCTTTTTCTAAAACCGTGGGTTCAATTACTAAAATGGTACAATGATTTTCTGCACCTGTTGCATCCATGGTTAAACCACCGCTTTCTGCTTGTTTTAATTTTTCTGGATTATTGGTCGATAAATCTGGTGAAATAACAGTCCATGTTAATCCTTTGTCTGTTGATTTGTGAACAAACTGACTTCCAAAATATAGTGTAGAATTATCAAAAGGATCTATGTTAATTGCTGCATTCCAGTTAAAACGTAACTTTATATTTGCATCTTTATGTGTTGGTTTCACACCATAATTATTTCCAGTTTTATAGTCATACCTGCTTACAAAACCTTGTTGGCTCATAGACCAGCCATAACGTGAATCATCTTTATCTGGAACAACATCAAAACCATCACCAAAACTAATTTCTTGCCAATAAGAATTTCTTATTCCTTGTGCTTTCCAAACGTATGCAGGGCCTCTCCAAGAACCATTATCTTGCATTCCTCCATATACATTATAGGGAAACTCATTATCTACATTGATATGATAAAATTGTGCAACTGGAATATTACCGATAAATCGCCAAGTTTTTCCACCATCTTTTGTAATATTTAATCCACCATCATTTCCATCTATCATAAAATTTCCATTTTTTGGATGAATCCACCATGCATGATGATCTGGATGAACACCATTGTTTGCATTATAAGCGGGCATTAATTGTGTGAAATTCTTACCTCCATCTTGTGAAACATTTACATAAGTAAAAATTGTATAAAGTCTATTTTCATTCTGTGGATCAACATATATTTCTGAATAGTAAAAAGGACGATTTCCAATGCCAGGTTTGTCGTTTATTTTCTTCCATTTAAATCCACCATCTTCACTTTTATATAGTGCATTCTTTTTTGCTTCTACCAAAGCATAAATTACGTCTGGGTTGTTGGGTGCAATTGCCACTCCAATTCTTCCTAATTCACCTTTAGGGAACCCTTCTTTTTCTGTAATTTGTTTCCAGTTTTCTCCTCCATCATGGGTAATATACAAGCCACTTCCAGGACCACCAGATTTAAAGAACCAAGGGTCGCGTTTGTGTTCCCACATTGCTGCAATTATTTTATTTGGATTTGATGGATCCATAATCAAATCTGCTGTTCCAGATCTGATGTTTGTAAATAAAATTTGTTTCCAAGTTTTACCACCATCCGTAGTTTTATAGACTCCACGTTCTTGATGTTCTCCCCAAGGAGCACCAATTGCGCCAACATAGACCACATCTGAATTTGTTGGATCTATAAGAATTCTATGAATATGACGTGTTTTTTCCAAACCCATCGCTTTCCATGTTTTTCCTGCATCTAAAGATTTGTAGATTCCAAATCCGCCGTTTAAGCTATTTCTTGGGTTTCCTTCACCAGTTCCTGCCCAAATTACACTTGGGTTAGATTGTTGGATTGCAACCGCTCCTATAGAAGCCGTAAGTTCTTTTTCGAAAATTGGATCCCATTTAATACCGCCAGATGTAGATTTCCAAATTCCTCCAGATGCGGTTCCAGCATATATAATTTCTGGATTAGATAGAACAACATCTATAGAAGTTACACGCCCAGACATACCACCAGGACCAATGTTTCTAGGTTTCATGTTTTTTACCAAATCCATAGAAAATTCTTGAGAGAATAGGAGAGAAGTGCTAAGTAAGAATAAAAGTGAAAGTAATTTTTTCATTGTGGTTATTTGATTAGTAGGACAAGTTACAAAATAGAAAAACACCCAATATTTATGGAGTGTTTTTTAACATTTTATTAAGAAAGTAAAAAAATTATTCTTCCTTTTTTTTGGGTGCTCTTTTCGCATTTTTTAAAGCTTGCATTAGCATCCACTCTATTTGCCCGTTTGTAGAACGAAACTCATCTGAAGCCCATTTTTCAATAGCTTTTATCATGTCTTCGTTAACTCGCAGTGCGAAAGCTTTTTTCTTTGCCATATTACTTTTTTACAAACAAAACAATTGTTTCAATTAATTCTTTTGAAATAGGATATTCTGAGGAATAATATGAGTTCATATTGTCTTCTTCCTTTTGAATATCTTTTAAAACATGATTCATGTTTTTAATAATCACCAATTCTGCATTTGGCTTTGCTTCTTTTAGTTTTCTTGCATCAGAAGTTTGTACTTGAATGTCTTTATCACCATTAATAATTAAGGTTGGAATTTTTACTTTTTTAATTTCTTCAAGAGGGTCTAAAGCCATCCATGATAAAAAAAAATCTTGATTTGGCTTCGCAAATAACATCATTAAGTTTGGATTTACATTTTTAATTTCACCAGTTTCTTTAAGCTCTTTTAGATGCGATTTAGTAGTTTCAACAAAGTTTGGACTCTGTAATTTTATTTGTTTTAATAGTGTTTTGTCTATAGTTTCTCCTGTTCCAGCAATAGAGATATATTTGTCTACATTTTTTAAGGCCATCATTCCAATTAATGAACCTTGGCTGTGGCCTGCTACTATAATTTTACTAAAACGTTTGTCTTTTTTGAAATGGGAAATCACTTCTTTAAGATCTGAAATAAAATCAGTAATGTAGATTCCGTCTTTAAAGTAAATTGCATTTTTAGGGTTTACAATTCGTTTATCATAACTAAAGAAAGCAATATTTTCTTTGTTTATAGCGTCTCTAAATTGTTTGATGTAATTAGGCTGATTGCCATTTCTGTCTACACCACCAGAACCATGTACCCAAATAATTAACGCTTGCTGTTCTGATGAAAAAGTTAAGGTACCAGGCAATTGAATTGCTTGGTTATTAATTAGTATTTCTTCAGATTGTATTTGTGCTAACGTAAGTGAAATTCCAAATACATACACCATTAAGTAGGTAATGATTCTAATCATAACTTTTACTATTATATGTTTTTAAAACATTTGTTGCTTCTTCTTTTTTCTGAGTTCCTATTAAAAGTTTTTTTCCATTTTCTAAGACTAACTGAATACCAATGTTTCCAGAGATATTGATGCATTTGCCTTTTGATGTATCCCAAAAGAGTCCTCCTTTTAAACCCCAACCTCCATATTCTCCAAGAGGATCATACGTTCCTACTCTTGCAGTTTTTATTTCTTTCCAGTCAATTTTTCTCATAGAAAAATGAAAAGGAAAAAATTGATAATGAACTCCAAATTCATCAATTCTTGTTTTTAATTTAAAGAAGAAGATAAAGGATACAGCAACTAGTATTCCGACTAAAGTGAAAACAAATTCATTGGTATTCATGGTTGCGTTTTCTTTTAAATATTCATTTACAATAACAACAATTGGTATTGTCATACTTAGAGCTAATAGTATAATTAACCAAGTTTGTGTAAACCGTTGTTGTTCTTTAAAAACTTTCATTACCTGTTTTTGTCTCTTTCAAATAGAATCCCTCCAGTATGTTGAAATATAGTATTTACAACCCAACCTTCCCTTGCATATTGGTTTAAAATGTCTTCATATTTTTGAGTTCTATTTTTAAAGCCTAATTTTGGTGATACTATTTTATATTCTTTCATTTCTTATTATTTTATTGATTATTTGTAGGTAAACCTTAAACAATTCTAGCTCCAGTTTCAAGAGACAATCTCAAACCTCTCCTGACGAAGATTATTCCAATTCTTTACCAAAGATCATCCTCACTTAATTGTATTTTACGCTTCTGTTATAAATGTTCTACTTGTATTCTTGAATTTCGTTTTTTAATTTCATCTAAGAAAGATTCTAATTGATTCTTTTCTTTTTGTAATTCAATTATTTTTTTTCTTCCATTATTCTTTATAAGGGTTATTTCAATTTTACTATCTTCATCTATATCCTCTTCCTCATCGTTTTCTACTTCAATTTTTAAGATGTCATTTAATTCTATTTTATTAATCCAAACAATCTTAAAGAGTGAATGAAAAAACAAGAAAACTAAAAAAATAGAAGCGAATCCAAAAATCCAAAACTTAATATTTTCGTATATTCCAGAAATATTTTGATAATTAGTTACTTTTTTAATGAATAAATATATGAAAGAAATACTCCCAAAAAACTTCAAGACTTTTAATACATATCTATATTTTTTGTACTTAATTTTTAAAGTCGAATTATTAATTTCTAAATAACCTTTAATTAAGTAATAATTCTTTACATTTTTCACTTTATATTGATTCTATGTTTAACCTTGTATTTCTTTTCTTTAAGTCTTCTAAAAATGGTTCTATTTGGTTTTCTAAATTTCTAAAACTGAGGTCAAATTCTCTCTTACTTGAGAAAATAAGTGAGACATTTGTTTCAAATTCTTGTTTATCAAGTTCAATTTTTATAATGTCATTGATCATTAAATTATTTTTCGACTTTCTTAAAAACAGCAAATACACAAAGATTAAAATAATAGCAACAACTCCTAGAAATTGTAAGCCTATACTAATATAATCTGATACTTTTACAAAAACTTCTTCTTTGCTAAAATCTAGAAAAAGTTTTATTGTAAGAAATGATAAAAGTATTCCTAGCCATCCACCTCTGTGTTTTAAGTCCTTTTTTAAAGAATTAATTTCTATAAAGAGCTGTTTATTATCCATAGAAACATATCCATCTGTTAAAACAAATTTTTTCATAGTTAGTTGTAATTAATGGCTCAAAGTCCCTGCATTTACAACTGGTGAGGCTTCTTTATCTCCACATAAAATAACTAATAAGTTACTTACCATGGCAGCTTTACGCTCTTCATCCAATTCTACAATTTGTTTTTTATTTAATTCTTCTAAGGCCATTTCTACCATTTCTACAGCACCTTGAACAATTTTATGTCTTGCTGCAACAATTGCTGTGGCTTGTTGTCTTTTTAACATGGCAGAAGCAATTTCCTGTGCGTAAGCCAAATAGCCTATTCTTGCTTCTAAAACTTCAATACCAGCAATAGATAATCGTTCTTCGATCTCTTTTTCTAGTGCCTCAGAAACTTCATTTACACTAGAACGTAAGGTAATATCTTCATCATGGCCCTCATCTGCAAAATTATCATACGGATACATGCTTGCTAATTTTCTAACAGCAGCATCTGTTTGTACACGAACAAAATTCTCATAATTATCCACATCAAAAGCAGCTTTGTAGGTGTTTGTAACTCTCCAAACTAAAATGGTAGAGATCATTATGGGGTTTCCCAATTTATCATTTACCTTCAATCTTTCAGAATCAAAATTACTAGCTCTTAGAGAAATGGTCTTCTTTTTGTAAAACGGATTTGCCCAATACAAACCATTGTCCTTAACGGTGCCTACATATTTTCCAAAAAGCAAAAGAACTTTTGAAGTATTTGGATTCACCAATATAAATCCAAATAAACTTATAAAACCTATCAAGATGATAGGCAAATAAAGAGGCGTTTCTTGAATTATTGACAATGTAATTCCGCCAAAGAATGCTATCAATACGATTAATAACATTAAATAACCATTTGCTGGTTTTATTATTTTTTCTAATTTCATTTGTATTTTGATTTAAAGTGATATTAAAATGATATTACAAATATATCGAATTATTTTATTGATTTCCAAATAATTTGATATTTATTTTTTATAACTTCGCAAAAAATACATATCAAATTATAAAAATGAAACTTCCATTATTCATATTGTTATCGTTCTTTTTTTTAGGAAACCCTACCACAGAAGATGTTGTTTTTTGGGGGCAAAACGGACATAGAGCAACAGGTAAAATTGCTGAAAGCCATCTAAATAAAAGGGCAAAGAAGAAAATAGATAAATTATTAAAAGGACAGAGTTTAGCTTTTGTTTCAACATTTGCCGATGAAATAAAATCAGACAGAGCCTACAGCAAATATTATTCCTGGCATTATATTAATATGGGTTTAGATGAATCTTATGACCATGCAGAAAAAAATCCTAAAGGGGATTTAGTTACAGCCATTCGCAAATGTATTGCAGTTTTAAAAGATCAAAATAGTACCGAAGAAGATACATCTTTCTACTTAAAAATGTTAGTTCATTTTGTGGGAGATTTACATCAACCTTTGCATATTGGGCAAAGAGAAGATAAGGGGGGCAATACAGTGCAAGTTCAGTGGTTTGGAAAAGGAACAAATTTACATGCTGTTTGGGATACTAAAATGATAGAAGCATGGAATATGAGTTATTTAGAATTGGCAAATAATGCTAAAGATTTGTCCAAAAAGCAAATTAAAGCAATTGAAGCAGGAACTCTTATAGATTGGGTAAATGAAGTACATGAAGTAACAAAAAAAGTATATAAGTCTGCTAAGATTGGAGAGAATCTAAGGTATAGATATTCTTATGATCATTTTGGAACTGTAAGAGATCAATTACAAAAAGGTGGAATTCGATTGGCAAAAATATTAAACGATATTTTTGGATAGATATATAATTAATTCATAAAAAAAACCGCCAACAGGCGGTTTTTTTTATGAATTAATTATCTTATTCTTTTGTTGAAATCTTTTGTTCTTTCAGAACCTCTTCTGAGCACAACTTTCTGATTTGTATCTTTTTTTTTGTAAGTATTATTGCTGATTCTATTAGTTGTTTTTTTATTGATTGTTCTAGTAGCTAATTTTCTTCTTTTTAGAATTTTACTTCGTTTACCAATTTTAGCATGTGGTTTTGCTTTGTAATAATAGAAGTTAGTGTCTTCTCTAATTTTGAAATAGTTTTTTCTAAAATCATTTCTATAAAAGTAAGCATCATTATAGTCAAAGATATCTCCGAAATTAAAATGAAAGTCAAATCCAACATCATTATAATAGAAGTCATTGTTCTTTACATGTCCAAAAAACATTGGTTTTCCCCACCTGTTATATGAAATTTTTAAATTTCCAACTTTTGTTAAGTTTCCATATCTATATTGCATAAATACATTGCCAATACGACTAACATTCCCTCTAAAATCGTAGTTAATAAATACGTTTCCTACTTGTTTAATTTTACCAGTAAAATCCCTTCTAATTTTGATTCCAGTTCTTTTTGTTCTCCTTCCGTTATAGTCGACGTAGGTGTGTTGATATTTTGAATTAAAATCAAAATCTCCGTTAAGAAATATGTGAAATTCAATTCCTCTTTCAACAAAACTCACCGCTTTTTCATAGCTGTAATGTACCTCATTGTTTTTTGTAAATGATTTGTCATTTTTGGCTTCTACATTAGAAGTCATCAAGAACATTCCCAATACTATAAGTATCCCTTTTTTCATAATAAATGGTTTTAAGAATTTTTGCCTACTCTTATTGCTTTTCGGCTTCCACATTTAAATATACATTTTCAAATAGCGTGCCAAAAAATAAAGTTTATAAAAGGAAATGAGCACTAAGTGCCAAGAGTATGGTGAGATAGAAGCTAGCTAATTTTTAGAATATTTTGCTATTTTCTTCTTGTGTGCCCTTAATTCTAGCATTTCATTTATGAATTTGTGAGTACTTTTATATGGGATGTCATTCATTTTATGATTTGTTGTCGCTATTTCATATAAAGATTTCCAATGGGTTCTAATCGCTTTTAATGCTTGAAAGTAATTGTAGTTTTCTGCATCGTAAATATGAGTGGGCTCTGCTAGAATACCATTAATTTCTATAATTTTAAAATTATCACCGTTTTCAAGCTCCTCAAAAGAATTATATTTGATATCAATTCTGCCATAATACCAACCCTCAATAGAATTACTTAACGCGTCGAAAGTGTGTTCTAATTTTTTTGAAATTAAATTATTACCACAGATAAATTTTGTTCCTTTAGAGTGGTTTCCAATAACAGAAAGTTCTATTTGTTCATTTTTTTTTGGAATATTTTGTAGCTTATTTTGATGAATTTCCAACAATAATTCAACATAAAGCTTTGCTCTATTATTTTTATGAATAAGTTCTTTTAAGGTAGATTTTCCATCACCATTAACAGTTAAAAATTTCTTTAAAGTTATGGATGATATTTTTCCTCTTGTTTCGTTTGGTTTTCTATGATAGAAAATCCCGCATTCGTTTTCAAAATCTAAAAATTCTTCAATAATAATATCAATAGGATATTTTCTTAAATAATTTTTTAATTCAACTTCTGTATTTATTTTTTGGACTAGTAAGCCTCTGCAACCAACATCTGGTTTTGCTATTAATGGAAATTGTATATTTTCTCTTGAAATGGCTTTTAAAGTGGATAAAATACAAAAGTTTGCTTTGTGAAAAACACTTTTAGGTCTGTACTGTAACGGAACTAATTGCATTGTTTTTGACTTGCTTTCTGTTCCATTCCCTGAACTTTTTATACAGGGGTTTGCTGCACTAAAGAAAGCTGAATGTTTTGCTTTTGCAGCTAAATAGAAAGCAAATGGTAAGTTTGGAACATAAAAAAAGGCGGAAGGCCAATATTCCCAGTTAAGTGCTTTATATAACTTGTTATTATTCAATTTTTTTACTTTTCAAAGAATGCATTAAGCAAGGTTTTAAATGTTTTAAAGGCAAAATAGATTGAAAAGATGATTAATAAAAAACCAATTAATAAAATTCCATATCCAATAAATTTTTCTGGACTTTCTGTAAACTTCTTTAAGGCTTTGAATCCAATAGTTAAAGCAATAGGAGACAAGATTAAAAGAAAAATTAGAATCCCTAATTGCCTTATTCCTTTTCCCAATAAATTTAAATCTGTACTCATTTTTTATAATTTTGAATAGCATTTCTAACACTCCCAAACTGATGCAATAAATTACTTGCCGTTTTTTGGTCGATATTTAATTCTTTTATTAACATTTTTTCACCTCTTTCTACCAATTTATTATTTGAGAGTTGCATGTCTACCATTTTATTTCCTTTTACTTTTCCTAGTTGAATCATTGTTGTTGTAGAGAGCATATTTAAGACAAGTTTTTGTGCTGTTCCCGCTTTCATTCTAGAGCTTCCAGTAACAAATTCTGGACCAACAATTATTTCAATAGGGTATTTTGAAATTTCTGCTAACGGACTTTTTTTATTACAGGTAATACAACCAGTAATAATATTATTTGCATTGCATTTTTCTAGGGCTGAAATAACATAAGGAGTTGTACCAGATGCAGCTATACCAACAACAATGTCTTTTTCTGAAATCTCATGTTTTTGAAGATCCAACCATCCTTGTTTGTTAGAATCTTCAGCAAATTCTACAGCCTTTCTTATAGCAATATCCCCACCGGCAATTAAGCCTATTACTAATTCGTGAGGAACTCCAAATGTTGGCGGGCATTCTGAAGCATCCAAAATTCCTAAACGACCACTTGTACCAGCTCCAATATAAAATAATCTTCCTCCAATTTTTAGTTTATCAACTATTTGTTCTGTTAGTTTTTCTATTTGAGGTAGAGATTTTTGAACAGCTAAAGGCACGGATTTGTCTTCTTTGTTTATATTAATTAACAAATCTGACAAAGACATTTTTTCTAAATGCTTGTATCTAGAATCTTGTTCGGTGGTTTTTATGAAAGTCATCCCTCAAAAATACAGTTTTTCTGTTATTCTTGATTGATGTTCTTAAAACTTATTTAATTTTTTTGAATCAAGTCTAATGAATAGGTATCTGTCTCTGAAATATGAAAATACCCCAATGGAAAATTGGCTTCATTTGTAGTATTGATCATATTGCCCAGTAGAGAGGAGGGAACACTTTGAAAAGGACCGCCAGAATTTTGACCACTTTGATTGATTAAAATTCTAAAATAGGTGAAGTATTCTTTCGTGATACCAGACATTTTTATATTGACAGTTGTGGGTAATTCTATTTCGTCTTCTTGATAAAAGAAGGAAAAATTATAGTCTGTACCGTTAAAAAAACGATCTTCTATTGATAGAAAAGAGTTGTTTGTAAAATCAAATAAATAATAGTTTTCTACGGAGAAATCATCTTGAAAGGAAACTTTAACCTGCGTTTCTTTACCAGAAAATAATGTTTCATCACCTTGTTCTACACTTATAAATTTTGATGATTTTACTTTGGTAGCTTTTCCTTTATATGTTTCATTGTTATGAATAACTGTTAGTTCATATTGAGTGTCATCAGCAGGAATAAAAGCAGTTGTGGGTTCATAATCTCCATCTGCGTTTGCATCAGAAAAATTAACAATCGTATTGTTGGTTAGGTTTGTTATAAACACAGTTGCATCGGTAACAGTTGGAATAAGGTCATCAAAATAATCTGCAGACATACGAAGTTTTACAATTGTATTTGCAGTAACTGGTGTCTCATCAAATAACACTTCAAAAGAAGCATCTATAATTAATTTTGGTTCAATTGAAGGAACATCAACCTCTATTACTTTTTCACAGTTTGAAAAAATTAATAGTAATAGTATGGGAAGTAATTTTATTTTTTTCATAATGTTAGTACTACATACCTCCCTCTTTCGAGGGGTTTATTTTTTAAAATTTAAAATTATAAGTAACAGAAGGAACTATACCAAAAATTGAGGTTTGTATTGCTTCATTTTTATAGGTTTCTCTATTCTGAACAAAGTTTATAGAGACAGCATTTTCTCTACTATATAGATTATAAATTCCAAAAACCCACTCTCCTTTCCATTTTCTATTCTTATTTTTTCTTGGGGTTAGAGTTGCTGAAATATCTAATCTGTGATAGGCAGGAAGTCTGTCTGCATTTCTTCTATTATCATCATAAATAGGCACGTTTAACCCCTGAACTTCATATTGTCCAACAGGATAATTTGTTGGTTGGCCAGTTTGGAAAACAAAATTGGTGTTAAATTTCCATTTTTCATTTAATTCATAACTTGCATTTATAGAAATATCATGAGTTTTATCAAATGGTGTACTGTACCAATTTCCTTGATTGATTCCAGGTTCGTTGGCATTTCTTCCTTCAGTTAGTTGCTCTGACCTTGAGAGTGTGTAAGCAAACCAACCTTTTAATTTTCCTTCATTCTTTTTAAGAAGAAATTCTACCCCATAAGCTCTCGATTTTCCATTTAAAATAACAGTCTCAATTTCATTATTGGCCACTAAGTTTGCACCATTTATATAGTCGATTCTATTTTGAATGTCTTTGTAATACACTTCGGTTTCTATCGAGTAATCTCCATTTTTTAGACTTTTAAAATATCCAATTGCGTATTGATCTAGCAGTTGTGGTTTTATATATTTTCCACTGGGTGTCCAAACATCTAATGGAGTAGGAGAATTCGTATTAGAAATTAGGTGAAGGTATTGTGCCATTCTGTTATAACTTGCCTTTATAGATGAATTCTCATTTAGAATATAAGACATGGAAACTCGAGGTTCAAAATTATTAAAATTTGAAATTACATCACTTCTTTTAAAATTTTCTGTACCAATGGCTTCAGCAGATTCATACTTTTTAAATTCATCATTATAAATTACAGCTAGGTCGTTTTGATAGATATTAAGTTCGTCTTGACCTAGTCTGGTGAAATTGCTAAAACGAATTCCGTATTGAAAACGAAGTTTATCTGAGACTTTATGTTCTGCATCTATATAAGCGGCGAATTCATTAGCATATTTGTCTATTAGTTTTTCTGCTACAATTCCAGAATCTGCTCTGTTTGGAATAATTTTTCCTGGATTAAATTTTATGTATATATTGTTAATACCATAACTTAACTTAAATTTTTCGTTTAAATAATGTTTAAAGTCGTATTTTAGGTTGAAGTTGGTGATGCCAGAATCCCATTCAAAACCTACAAAATCTAGGATTAATCCGTAGAAATAATCAGAATAAATTAATGATAAATTTGAGAATAATTTATCAGAAAAAAGATGATTCCAACGTAAATTAACAACGGTATTTCCATATTTGTTTACGAAGTTATCACTAATTCCAAAAACATCTTTTCCAAAATAAGTGGATAAGAATAGATTGTTTCTATCATTGAACCTATAATTTACTTTACTATTTAAATCATAGAAATAGGCTGTATTATCATTATCGAAAAGGGGTAAAAATAAATGTGCATATGAGGCTCTACCAGCAACAACAAAAGAGCTTTTTTCTTTTTCTATAGGAGCTTCCATTAAAAATCTACTGGATACTAACCCAATTCCGCCAGTTATATTAAATTTCTTACTGTTTCCTTCTTTTTGATAAATGTCTAATACAGAAGATAATCTTCCTCCATATTTTGCTGGAATTCCTCCTTTATACAGTTTAATATCCTTGATTACATCTGGATTAAAAACTGAGAAAAATCCGAATAAATGAGATGAATTAAAAACAATTGCTTCGTCTAACAATATTAAATTTTGATCTACAGCCCCACCTCTAACATTAAAACCTGAAGCCCCTTCACCAGCACTTGTTACTCCTGGCAAAAGGATCAGAGATTTAATAATATCTGCCTCACCCAAAACAACAGGGATTTGTTTAATAGTAGAGGCTGTTAGTGTATTTACACTCATTTGTGGTGTTCTAACATTTAATTTTTCGATATTACTTTTGATAATAATTTCTTCTAAATTTTCATTTTCCTCGGATAGTTTAAAATCTCTTATAACTTTTTCTAATAAATTTATTGATTCAACGATCGTTGAATATCCTAAATAACTTACTTGAATTTTGTAAGTTCCTTTTGGAATGGTAATTGAGTAGAATCCGTATTCATTCGTGGTAGTTCCAGAATTTAACTCGGGGAAATATACTGAAACACCAATTAAAGTTTCATTATCACTTTGGTCATAAACTGTTCCGCTGATGGTAAATTTTTCCTGACTGAAAGAAAATAAGGAAAAGAGAAAAATTAGGAGTAGGGGTTTTTTAATATTGAGCATTTTTTGTTTTATTAATTTTTAAAAAACATCAACAAAACTACAAAAGAATCGTGTTTTTATAATTTTTAGAAAGTTAATTAATTATTAAAATTACTGTGTCTTTTTCTGTTGTTTGTTTTGTAAAAAAAGTTGTAACCCTAGTTGAGCCTCATTAAGGAGTTAATTTTCCTGATTCTACAAGAAAAAAATAATTTTTCGGTAGCAGTATTCTTGGATGGAGATTGTTGGTTTTAATCATAGATAATGTCTTCGGTAGTGATCTTTTTATTAGTTTTAAAGTCGTATAAAGTTAACCTCCTCAATGTATAGTAGTCTATCCAGAATTTTTCTAAAGAATTTAAATATCTAACAATGGATTCATCTTTTTCTTGTTGTGCAAGGTTCAAATCTGTAATTGTTATTTTACCTAAAATATATCTTTTCTTTGTAATTTCATAGCGTTTTACAGCAATTTTTTGAGCTTTTTTTGAGGTTTCTAAAAAGCTCCTCTGATTTTCCCAATTAAGAGTATGTAAATAGATTTCTTGCTCAAAAGCTTGCTGTTCTTGCTCTAAATTTGTGTTGGTTAAATCTAAATTTGCTTCTGCTAATTTTCTTCTTGACTTAGAAACACCCCAATCTAAAATTGGGATACCTAATGATAATGAAACGTTTTGTTGTTGGTTGTAATTTTGAAATAGATCATTAAAAATGGGGCCTTGTTGGGAGATGCCAAAGTTGGCATTTAAACTTAATTGTACTCTATTATTTCCTTTTATTTCGGCTACTTGTTTCTCTGCTTGTAACCTTCTTCTTCTGTATTCAATAATAGCTTTCCTGTTAGATTTTGCTTCTTTAATTGCCTTTTCTGTACTCACCGAAAAAGTCTCTAAACTTTTTGGTATATCTAGAGTAATGTCTTCAGTATCTAATTCTAAATATCTTGCCAAATTTTGAGAGGTTCTCTTTAAACCAATTTTATTTGTGGTAACACTATTTTTTGAATTTAACAATGCAAGTTCCATTTGTAACAAATCATTCTCTGCTATTTTCCCCATTTTAAATCTTCCTTTAGCAATTTTAAAAAGGGTATCTTGGTTTGATAAATTATTTTCAGCAATCTTTAATTGCATTTGTGATTTTAACAACCCAAAATATCTTCTGCAAGTATTCAATGAAATTTGTTCCATGGTTTCAATAAACTCTCTCTTAGATTCCTCAAAAACTAAAGGTTCTATTCTTTTGTCCCATTTAAATTCGTTATAAAACAAGGAATTTTGAGAATATCTTACGGAAAAAGGAATGATAGAATACCCTGTTGATGGATTGCTGCCAAAAATATCTACACGTTCTATATTTGAATTCAAAGAAAAAGATCCTCCTGTAAAAACAACATTTTGAGATAATGATAAATTTCCTTCTAATCGAGATTGATTTGAGGGTACAAAAATATCTTGCCCGTCATCATTTGTAATTCTATTAATAGAATTAGAATAGCTAGGTAAAGTTGCATTTAATCGTAATTGGGGTAAAAAACTAGATTCGTATCTCCTAAACCTCCAGTAGCTTGCCTGATTTCTGTTGAGTAAAGCTTTATAATCTGGAGAATTTTTTTGAGCAATAGAAATGGCATCGTCTAATTGAATGCTTATCGATTGTGTGTTTGCTGAATATGTTATAAATAGCAAACAAAGAATTAATATTTTTTTCATAGTTTATTCGGTTCTAATTGCTTCTATTGGGCTTTTATTTGCTGCAGATTTGGCGGGAGCAATACCAAAAACTAAACCAATTACGGTCGCAACAAAAAAGGATAATAATATTGAATTAAGTGATAAAAAAGTTTCAATACCTGTGGCAAATTCTAATGCATACGAGGATATAATTCCCAATACAATTCCTATAATGCCCCCGCCAATACTAATTAATACAGATTCTGATAAAAATTGAAGAATTACATCTCCTTGTGTGGCACCAATTGCTCTAATAATACCTATTTCTTTTGTTCTTTCTAGGACAGATGCCAACATAATATTCATAATTCCAATACCTCCAATTAATAGAGATATCCCAGCAATAATACTTAATACAATATTAAATATTTGTTTTGTTTTTTGTTGTTGTTTTAATAACTGTATAGGTATAGAAATTTCAAAATCTAAAACATTATTATGTTTTCTTTTTAACATTCTACTTAAAATATCTGCGGTGGCATTTAGTTGATTAGAATTTTCAACTTGTACCACTAATTTATCTATTTGATGATAATTTCCTCTGGGAATTCTTTTTTTTGGTCCGTTGTTTTGTTCTCCAAAGAAAACAACTCCACCGCTAAAATCGATAGGTGTATCGCTTATTATTTTTCGGTCTTTATATCTAACTAAAAAGGTTTTTATAGGGATATAAATATCTAGATTTAAATCTCTTATTCCTAAATTTTCTTGAGCTTTATCTGAAATAAACTTCTCTTCAATAACACCTATAACTTGTAGCCATACATTTTTAACTTTAATACTTTTTCCAAGGGCACTCTCTCCTGTAAATAATTTTTTTTCTATTTTTTTACCAATAATACATACTGGAAGTGCATTTATGGCTTGAACGTTAGAGAAATTTTTACCACTTTCTAGGAGGATGTTTGAAGTGTCGAAAAAAGAGGGGGTAACTCCAATTAGTTTTACAGGATTTTGCCTACCTTTTTTTATAACATATGTGTCTAAAAGAATCTCTGGACTTACCTTTTTTACCGATGGAATATGATTCTTGATACTTTCTACATCTAAAATATCTAATCCTTTAGAAAATCGTTTAGATTCGGTTGCTCCATCTTCTGACTCTTCTTGATTATCAGACTCTTTTTCATCTGGAATTGGTGTTACCACAATATTATTAACGCCCACTAATTCCAATTGAGATAGAATTTCTTTTTCAGCCCCATTCCCAATTGCTAACATTGTAATTACTGCGGCAACTCCAAAAATAATTCCTAAAGCTGTTAAAAAAGTTCTTACTTTATTTGCAGAGATTACCCGAACTGCTTCGCTAAAATTTGATTTTAGTTTTTCAATAATTATTTTATCCATCACAAGAAAATTATTTTATTTTTTTAATTTCCTTATCATCAGACTTCTCAGGCTTGTTTAAGTATATGATGTCATTTTCTTTTAATCCTGCAGTAATTATCACTTTATCATTGTTGGAATCTCCTAAAAGAACTTGTTTTTTTACAGTAGAAAAACCAGTTTTTGTATAAACATAACTTATAGAATCTTTATAGAAAATAGCTTCTAAAGGAACGCTTAAAACATCTTTTTTTTCAAAAGTTAAAATTCTATTAGAAGTTGTCATTCCTGGTCTAACATTCTCATTTGTTTCATTTAACTTTATTAAAACTTGAAAAACTTTAATGTCTGATCCTCTTTTTTTTTCACCTACATTTGCAACATCTGTTACAGTGCCATTTAGTTCTAGATCAGGAAAAGCATCAAAACCAATTTTAACAGACAATCCTTTTTTAATTTTTCGAATATCAACTTCATTTGCATAGGTTTTAGATTCCATTTTTGTTAAATCAGGCAGGCTAGCAATGGAGGGATCCCAAGGACTAATTGTAGATCCTACTTTCTTTTTGCTTCCATCCCATGTTCTTACATAGGTTATCATACCATCAGCATCAGAATAAATTGTAAATGAACTTAATAGTTGAAGTAAATTATCTAACTTTTTTTCAATTTTAGAAACTTCATTACTAACTTCTACCATTTTGGCATTGGCTTGTCTTTTTTTAATAGTATAATTTTCTTTTCGTTCCTTTAATTCTCGTTGTAATTTTTCTAAATTTATTTCTAACTTTCTTATAGTTGCTGGTGGCTCAAAAATAGATTGTTTTAATTCTAAAGTAGTCTCTTCTATATTAAAAGTTAAATCTTTTATCCCATTGCGTTCTTGTTTTAAACTTAATGTAGTGTCTAATTGTTGTTGTGTATATTTAGACTGTGCAGATTCTAAATTTAAACGGGTATCAATTACTTGTTCGTTAACACCTGAAGGGTCTAATCTACCTACGTAATCTCCTTTTTTAACCAAAGTTCCCTCTGCAACTAGATCTTGAATTTTAATATCTCTAAGTTTAAACTTTCTTAAGTTTGAAGGGCCTTTAATTTTTTTAAGACTATTAGATTGTGCCTCGCCAGAAGTGATCACTTCACTCTTAAAATGTTCTTTTGTTACCTTTGTAGTGATGTAATTATTCTCTTGATCAGGATCTGAAAAGTAAGAGTAACTAAATAGCAAAAAAACAATAATCGGAATTGAAATAAGTGCAAGTTTTTTCTTGTTCATAATAGTAATTGATAGTTAGAAATCAAATCTAACAAAAAAGAGTGCTTTAAAGCACTCTTTTTTGTTAATAAAAATCTAAAATATATTTATATGATATTATTTAAAGTGTTATTTGGTCTCATTGCTGTATCGGCAACAGCATCATTTGGTTTGTAATAACCTCCTATATCTATGGGATCTCCTTGAATTTTATTTAATTCTTCAATTATCTTTGTCTCATTTGTTTCTAAAGCAATGGCAATTTTAGAGAATTCAGTTTTTAAATCCAGATCATCATTTTGATTTGCTAGTTCTTGAGCCCAATATAATGCTAAATAAAAATGGCTTCCTCTGTTGTCTAACTCTCCAGATTTTCTTGATGGTGATTTTCTGTTAGCTAATAATTTGTCAGTAGCATTGTCTAAACTTTTAGATAGAATAATTGCTTTTTTATTATGGTTCACAGTACCTAAATGTTCTAAAGAAACAGCCAATGCTAAAAATTCTCCAAGAGAATCCCAACGTAAATGATTTTCTTGTACAAACTGTTGAACATGCTTAGGAGCAGAACCACCAGCACCAGTTTCAAACAATCCACCACCATTCATTAACGGAACAATAGATAACATTTTTGCTGATGTTCCCAATTCTAAAATTGGAAATAAATCTGTTAAATAATCACGAAGTACATTCCCTGAAACAGAAATAGTATCCTCTCCTTTTACAGTTCTCGCTAAAGTAAATTCTGTTGCTTTAATAGGAGATAAAATTCTGATGTCTAATCCTGAAGTATCATGATTTGGTAAATACGTATTTATTTTCTTAATAATCTCTGCATCATGTGCTCTATTTTTATCTAACCAAAAAACAGCAGGAGTATTTGACGCTCTTGCTCTAGTAACGGCTAATTTTATCCAATTTTGAATTGGAGCGTCTTTTGTTTGACACATTCTCCAAATATCTCCAGCTTTAACAATATGCTCAGTTAACGTATTGCCGTGTTCATCAATCACACAAACCTTTCCATTACTTGATATTTCAAAAGTTTTGTCATGAGAACCATATTCTTCTGCTTTTTGAGCCATTAAACCAACATTAGAAACTGTTCCCATTGTTGTTGGATCGAATGCCCCATGTTTTTTACAGAAATTAATGGTTACTTCATAGATGCCAGCATAGGAACTGTCTGGAATTACGGCTTTTGTATCTTGTAGGTTTCCTTCTTTATTCCACATCTTCCCAGAAGTTCTGATCATCGCTGGCATTGATGCGTCTATAATTACATCTGAGGGAACATGAAGATTGCTGATGCCTTTATCAGAGTTTACCATTGCCAAATCTACATTTTTAGAGTAAATAGTTGCAATGTCTGCTAAAATTTCTTGTTTTTTTTCTGTCTTAAGTTCACTAAGATTGCTTAATAAGTTTCCAAAACCGTTGTTTACGTCTACCCCTATTTTTTCAAAAATTTCTTGATGCTTGTCAAATAAATCTTTGAAATAAACTCTAACAGCATGTCCAAAAATAATTGGATCCGAAACTTTCATCATGGTTGCCTTCATATGTAAAGAAAACAAGAGCCCTTTTTCTTTGGCATCTTCCACTTGTTCTTCTAAAAAAGAAAGCAATGCTTTCTTGCTCATAACAGAAGCATCAATAATCTCTCCTTTTATTAAGTTGAGTCCTTTTTTTAACAAGAAACTATCGTTGTTTTCTCCTATAAACTTAATATTTACAGCGGTTGCTTTATCTAGGGTTACAGATTTCTCTGTATGTGCAAAATCACCAGATTTCATGGTGGAAACATGAGTTTTAGAATCTGAACTCCAAGCTCCCATAGAATGTGGGTTTTTACGGGCATAATTTTTTACCGCTTTTGGTGCTCTTCTATCAGAATTTCCTTCACGTAGAACAGGATTTACAGCAGAACCCTTTACCTTATTATAACGAGTTAAAATCTCTTTGTCTAGATCAGTAATGACATCTTCAGGGAAATCTGGTAGTTTATAACCCAAATCTTGTAATTCTTTAATTGCCGCTTTTAATTGTGGAACTGAAGCACTAATATTTGGTAGCTTTATAATATTTGCTTCTGGCTTTTGAGCTAATTTACCCAATTCAGCCAAAGCATCTTCTACTTTTTGATTTTCTGTGAGAAAATCTGAAAAATTTGCTAAAATTCTTGCAGCTAAAGAGATGTCTTTTGTTTCAACCTCTATGTTAGAGGACTTTGTAAAAGCTTTTACGATTGGTAAAAAAGATCTGGTTGCTAATGCAGGAGCTTCATCTGTTATTGTGTATATAATTTTAGCTGTTTTGCTCATAAGAATACTTTAATTTTTTATGGAAATTGATTGTGTTTTGTTTTACGAAATGCTTTTCGATAAAAGCCGGACAAAATTAAGAATTTAAGATCATATTTTTACTGTAAAATTCCTATTATTTGGATTGTTTTATTAGGATTTCGATAATTAAAACCCTTTTTTTTGAAGAATTATTATTAAAAATAAAAGCCATATCCTACAATTGCTTGTATTGATATGGCTTTTTTGAAATAGTTTCTAATACTGTTCTGTATTGCTACAAAATCAAATAAAACATTCGTTTTATACTTCTTTATGAATAAAAAAGGTACTGCTCACTATTTCAGTTTTTGAAACATCCTTGAATTAATCAGTTCTGAACTTATTAAAACTTTATTAATGTTTCTATTGTCTTTCTACTAATCTCGCATGGTTTAATAACCACACATTTTCAGAATTGCTTGTTACCGAGATAATTTTACAATTCTTACCTTGAAACATGTATTTTATTTTTTCAAACAAAATATGTATTTTCAATATTTTAGTAAATGAACAATGTATAAAGAACGTTACTTTATTTTATTTACGATTTTCAGTTTTATTATTGGTCTTTCAACTTTTAATATAAATTTAATGGTAAATTCTTGTTCAAATATAGGAGACTTTTTAATGTATGCAAACTTTTTAAGTAATTAGAAATGAACAATGTATTAACTATGTTTATTGACAATTGTTCATTAAAAAAGGCATTGTAAATGTACAATGCCTTTTAATACCTTTATTTGAAAGGGTTTATCTTCTTTTTTCAGTAATTCTAGCTTTTTTACCGGTAAGTCCTCTAAAGTAGAAAATACGAGCTCTACGAACTTTACCTCTTTTATTCACTTCAATTTTTTGAATAGAAGGTAAATTTACTGGGAAGATTCTTTCTACACCTACAGTACCAGACATTTTTCTGATTGTAAATGTTTCTGAAAGGCCAGATCCTCTCCTTTGTAAAACAACGCCTCTAAAAAACTGAGTTCGAACTTTATCTCCTTCTCTAATTTCGTAATACACTGTAATTGTATCTCCTGCAGCGAATTCTGCATATTCTTTTTTTGTAACAAATTCGTCTTGAACAAATTTAATTAAAGCTTCCATATTTTATATTTACGATTTTTGTAAAACAACATTCACGATTTTTTCGTCAGAGGTTAATTTAGCGAGTGCAAAAGTAGAATTTTTTTTTGGTTGATAAAACTATTTCTAATTATTTTTTAGTTTGATAATTAGTATTTTAGAATTCCTAAACCCAAGAAATGACGTTGATATTTTAAATTATCAACAAATAGTTATTCATCTTTTAATAAATCAGGTCTTATATCTTCTGTTCTTTTAAAAGCTTGCTCACTTCTCCAATCTTCAATTTTTGGAAAATTCCCAGATAGGAGAACATCGGGAACTTTCATTCCTTCAAAATCTGAAGGTCTAGTATAAACAGGTGGTGATAATAAATTGTCTTGAAAAGAGTCTGTAAGAGCAGATTGCTCATCACCAATTACACCGGGTATTAGACGAACAATGGCATCTACCAAAACTGCAGCGGCTAATTCTCCTCCAGTTAACACATAATCTCCTATTGATATTTCTTTGGTAATGAATTTATCACGAATTCTTTGATCTACACCTTTATAATGTCCAGTTAAAATTAGGATATTTTCTTTTAATGAAAGTGTATTTGCAGTTCCTTGATTTAGTGTTTTTGCATCTGGAGTCATATAAATGACTTCTTCATAATTCCGTTCAGATTGTAATTTTTTAATACAATTTGCAATAGGCTCAATCATTAATACCATTCCAGCTCCCCCTCCAAATTGTGTGTCATCTATTTGTTTGTAATTGCCCAAACCATATTCCCTTAAATCATGAACCATGATTTCTGCCAAACCTTTGTCTTTTGCTCGCTTTATTATGGAATGATTAAAAGGACTTTCTAATAAATTTGGAGCAACTGAAATAATATCTATTCGCATACCTGCAAATGTAAGATTTTTACTGAATTTTGATACAATAGTTTCTTATGATTAATCAGAAACTAACGTTATTTTGATCTTGTCTATAAGCCAATCTTATCGCATGATTGGAAATCCATTTTTATGCACTTGTAGAGGAGTTCCCAGAGTTCTCTCATAAATTTTGGATTTATATCTATAATGTTGCATGGCTTTTAGGCTTAAAAAAAAGTCAATTAAATGAAAATAAATAACTTAAAATACTATAAACTTACAAACTTTATTTTACCGTATTTTTGATTTTTAAGACTCCAGTTTAGGTGAGTTTTTTATTCAATTCAGATACTTTATTTATCTCAAGTTTTTTGTAAATTTTTTTTACGTGAGTGTTTACCGTATGAATTGAGATATGTTTGTGAGCTGCAATATCTTTCCTTGAAAGACCTTTCATTAGTAATTTTGAAATTTCATTTTCTGTTCTTGTCAATGGATTGGACGTGTCAGCTATACTTTCATCAAATAAAACTCTTTGTCCATTCGCCTCTTTTATTCTAACAATACCTCTTACACCTTTGATAATTTTACTAGATTCACAACAAATTCCTGTGGATAGTATTGGTTTTCCATTTTTATCGAACTTATAATACGAACTGTATTCTACAATCTGAACCTTTTCTCCAGTATTAATATTTTTCATTTTGTAATAAACTTCAAACACAATTTTACTTTTTTCTTCGGCAGATAAATTTTTAGTAAAATCATTCATTTTAGGAAAAATACTTTCTGATAATGGCTTCAAATCTTCTTCAATAATAATTTTTGAAAGTGCATTTATTCCTAAATCATAAAAATCTTTAGGATGAAGACCTGTAAAACTAACACATGCATCACTAATATATTCATAAACCATCGTGTTTAGATTTAAAACATAAAAAATTAAATTAGAATTTATTCCTTCATTACTTAAATCCTTGAACTTTTTTAAAGACTCTTTTAATTCATTGTTATCTAAAGAGTTTGGGCTTTGAAGTTCTTTAATGTGTTTTTCCAGAGGAGGGGTTTTCATTTTTTAAACGAGGTGAATTTAAAATTGTCGCAAAAATAATAAGATTTTGTAATCTTTACCAATATAATTAAAAGAATATAGTATTGTACAATTTTAGGGATAAAATTTCTATATAATGTATATTTGCACATTCAATAAATGATATGCGTACAAAAACCATCAAAAAAAATAAGATCAACGTTGTTACTCTGGGCTGTTCAAAGAATATTTATGATAGTGAGGTGCTAATGGGACAACTAAAAGCCAATGGTAAAAATGTTGTTCATGAAGATCCAGAAGATGATGGAAATATTGTGGTTATAAATACTTGCGGATTTATAGGCAAAGCAAAGGAAGAGTCTATAGATACAATTTTGCATTTTGCAAAAAGAAAAGAAGCGGGTGAAATAGACAAAGTATTTGTCTCTGGATGTTTAAGTGAACGCTATAAACCAGATTTACAAAAAGAAATTCCGAATGTAGATCAATATTTTGGCACACATGATTTACCCAATTTACTGAAGGTTTTAGAGGCCGATTATAAACACGAATTAATTGGTGAGCGTTTAACAACTACCCCAAAACATTATGCCTATTTAAAAATTGCAGAAGGTTGCGATAGACCTTGTTCTTTTTGTGCAATTCCTTTAATGCGAGGAAAACACAGGTCAACTCCTATTGAAGATATTGTTAAAGAAGCAACAAAATTAGCCAAAAAAGGAATTAAAGAAATTATGCTAATTGCTCAAGATTTAACTTATTATGGGTTAGATATTTACAAAAAAAGAGCCTTAGCTACAGTATTAGAAGCCTTGGTAAAAGTAGAGGGTATTGAGTGGATAAGAATGCATTATGCATTTCCTTCAGGATTTCCTATGGACGTTCTAGAAGTTATGAAACGTGAACCCAAAGTATGTAATTATTTAGATATACCATTACAACATATAAATACAACCTTGTTAAAGTCTATGAAACGGGGTACAACCCACAAAAAGACAACCTCATTAATTCATAAGTTCAGAGAAACTGTTCCAGAAATGGCCATTAGAACTACTTTAATTGTGGGGTATCCAGGAGAAACAGAAGAAATGTTTCAGGAATTAAAAGATTGGGTAGAAGAAATGCGTTTTGAACGTTTGGGTGCTTTTGAATATTCACATGAGGAAAACACCGGAGCTTATGCCTTAGAAGATGATGTTCCAGCGGAAATTAAATTTAAAAGAGTAAATGAAATTATGGAAGTTCAATCTCAAATTTCTTGGGAATTGAATCAAAAAAAAGTGGGAAAAACTTTTCGCTGTCTATTTGATAGAAAAGATGGAGAATATTTTTACGGAAGAACAGAATCAGATTCACCAGATGTAGATAATGATGTCTTGGTTGATGCCAGAGAGCATTACGTTAAAATTGGTGAGTTTATTGATATCAAAATTTATGAAGCCGGAGACTACGATTTATATGGTGTTCCTGTGAGATCATAATACCAAATTAAACAAAATATTTTTACAGTACTTCAACGTTAAACTTTAAAAAAAATACCTAATTATGGGTACTGTTAATTCTCTAATAATTTTTACTTTTGTACAATTTACTACTTTTTAACAGACTAAAATAATGCGCAAAAAAATATCCATACTCACTTTTTTATTCATATCAATTTCATTTTTTTCTCAAGAAAAAGAATTTCAAACCGTTTTACAAAAAATATCATCAGAACTAAAAACCGTTGAAAATTCTAAATCTACATTCAACCAAAGCATACGCTCAGAAAAATTAGGTGTTGTTTTAATAACATCAGTAGAAACTACCTCCAAAGGAAAAACAATAGAAATTGTTTATGAATTAAACCTTTCTGATATTGATAAAAATACGATTAGATCTGTTACTTCCAAAGATGTTATAACAGTTCAAATGATTGTAAAGAACAATCAAAAACTGATTAGACAGACTACAGACAATAAAAAAATAAATTTTTCAAATAAACTTTTTATTCTTGCTGATAATATTGATAATGCAAGAATTTTATCAGATTACTTAAAAGAAATCATTCCTATTTCAAATGAAATAACTCAAAATAGATTGTCATTAAAAGGCTATAAAGATAGGATAGAATGGGTTCAGAATAATGTAACTGATGTTTCTTCTCTTGATGTAACCTATAATCAGAAACTATATTTTAACAATGATACTCCTGGGAGTATTACCATAGATAGAACCATTGTTAAAAATAAGTCTAACAAATCAGAAAAGATTCAATTTAATTTATCGAATATCAATCTTAATACCGTTTTTTTTAAAAGTAAAAACAATGAGTTTGTTTTAAATCTTGAAACAAAAAGAAAGTTAAAAACTATAAAGTTTTTTGAGAATGAAGAACAAAAAAATTATGGGTACAAATTTGAGATTATTTGTAGCGATGTAGAAAATGCAAGAGATTTACAACGTGTATTAAAAGATCTTATCCCCTTAGCAAAATTAGAATTTGAAGAAAAGTTGCCTGAAATTAGCAGTATCGCTGAGGGCTTAGAAATTATAAATAAAAAAATAGCTACAATTCCAACTAAAAAAAATAGCATACAACAGTCTTTTTCTAAAAATAGTATTACCACGTTTTCAAAAAAAGAAACCAATTCAAAAAAACAAAACGATTATAGTTTTTATTTTAATTTTATTGATATCAATAAAAATGATATTGAAATTAATATCAAAGGAACAGATATTTTACTTGCTTTAAAAACCAAATTAAAAAATAAATTTATTAAAGAAATTGAAAATAATGAACCTCAAAATTATGTCAATAAGGTAGAGATCTATGTGAGCAGTATTGATGATGCTTATATCATAGAAAAAGTTTTTGAAGACATTATAGACTTGCAGGAAAAAATTAAAAAAGAAACATTTAACTTCTCTAATTTAAAAGCTGGCGTAGAGGTTTTAGAGAAAAATATCAAACGAATTACCATTGATAAATATCAGTATGAACAAAATATCCAATTGATAGAAATTGAAGGTATCAATCTTTTAAAATTTTCAAGTCTTAAAATTTCTGAGAAAGATTCGAAAGAACTTGTGCAAGAATTTAATTTAAATGATATCAATCCAAAATCACTAGAAATAGCAGTTTCTGGAAAAAAAGTCATGGTAAATCTAGCAACTAATTACCAAGAAAAAATAATAAAAACCTATGCAAATGGTGAGATAAAAAACTATACCAATAAGGTAACAATTTTTTGTGCTGATATAGAAAATGCTAGAAAAATAAAGGATATTATCGCTACCTTAACTGATAAAAAGTAATTAACAATCTTACTTATATAGATTCACTCATATCAAATCAATTCCTTTGAGTTTTTTTAAGTCTCAAAGGAATTTATATTTTATTTCAATGTGTCAGAATTTAATAAGAATACAGCATTAGCAACAAAGAGTTTTCCGTTTTCCCAGAAAGATCTAAATAATGGGTTGTCTACCATATAAATAATACTTCCTCTTCCTATTCTTTCTTCACCAAATAATAAAGATTCTGGTACATTTTTTATGGCTTTACTACCCGCATATCCAGATACATTTTTTGTACTTTTATCAAAATAAGCAACATTATTTCCATCTTTTAAATACTTATAAGAAGTGCCACTTAATTTTAAAGAGAAATATTCATTATCATAACCAAACCCCAAAGGATGAGTATTGTCTATCTTACTTTTAAAAATACTACCAGTAATTAAATTGGCAACACTTTTACGTTCTCTTTCTGCATAAGGAGTTAAGTTTGTTTTTACAGAATCTTTTTTTGATTTTTTCTTTTTTAATGCAAATTCTTTTTTATCAGCAAAACTATTTAATGCACTTCCAATGGCAATTAATGTACCCCCAGAACCTATCCAAGTTTTTAGTTTTTTTAAAGTAGATGAAGTTAAAACCCCACTGTAATAACCATTGGGAATTATAATTACATCATAATTTGAAAAATTTAGAGCTCCAAATCGATTCGAGTTTATGGTGGTTATTGGATATTGAAGTTGTGTTTCAAAGAAATGCCAGATTTCTCCAAAACTTAAAGAAGACGTTCCTTCACCAGATAAAACTGCAATTTTTTGCGTGTTGATTGGTTTTACAGAATACGACCCAAAATCTGCTCCAGAATTCACAAAACCCGTAGACACTGAAGTTAATATTCGATGATGTTTGTTGGCAATTCTAATTAATTTTTCATCAAAATCAGTATGTTTATTATCATTTCTTAAAATAATGAGTGTTCCTCTATCAAAAGATTTTCCATCAATAGTGAATGCTTTTTCGGTAAATCTTGGCACAATTTGATGTTGTAATAAATCGCCTAAAAAAGTAGCATCGTCTAGACTATTCCATCTAGAAATATATGCATACGCAGAGGTATCAATAGAATTTGATATGGAATTTTTATTACTATCTGTTACAGAGTTTACTTTTGTCTTGGAAGCAATAGCATTAAAACCGTGTGCATATGGAAGAGACCATGCAGTAATATCATAGGTTAAAGAATCTATTAAATTTGCATTTGGTTCAAACAAAACTTTTACCATTTTTCCCTTTGGCTGATTTGAGTGAATCACTAAATCTTTGGCTGAAATATTAAATTTATTTTCTTTTTGAGTGTTGTAAACATATCCTTTTACAGTTCCTGCTTTAGCAGTCTCATAGTTAATTTCATGCATGTCTAACAATCGTTTTAAACGATTCATCTTATCTTCATTGTCGTTCTTTAGAACATAACTTTTATAAATTAAATTCTTGTTATCAAAGAAATTTTTGAATTCACTATTTAATTTTTCAGCATTTTTAGAAGAAATTTCAACGGTAGACAAACCAGTTGTCATGTGGTGAAGCGCCCTATCTTTTAAGCTTAGAATTTCTCCTTCATCAGTTTTAATTCCCAGACCTGCACGCCCATGTCCTGCTTGTTCATAAGTCATTCCAATTGCCCCCATAAAAGTTGGATAGGTGTCTCCATAACTTGGATACAAGAGATCAAAACTTTCTTTTGTAAAATATAACCAACCTTCTTTGTCAAAATATTTAGCATGATTTTTACCGATCTGAGTTTGAAAATCACGTTGCCAATCTGAAATTATTTCATGGAAAGGTTCTGCTGCAGGTGCAAAATAATAAGGACTATTAATTCCCTGCTCATGAAAGTCTACATGAATATGTGGCATCCATTTATTATAAATCTTAATTCTTTGTTGCGATTCTACTTGTGACGCCCAAGCCCAATCTCTATTCAAATCAAATAAATAATGATTTGGTCTTCCGCTTGGCCAAGGCTCGTCATGTTCTTTAGCGTCTTGTGAGACATTATAGGGTGTGCTTTTTACTTGATTATACCAGTTTACATATCTGTCTCTTCCATCAGGATTTATACAGGGATCTATAATAACAATAGTATTTTCTAACCATTGTTTTTTCTTGGTCACCAATTCATATAGTGTTAACATGGCTGCTTCTGTTCCAGAAGCTTCATTACCATGAACGTTATAACTTAACCAAACGATGGCTTTTTTATTGGAAGAGTTTCCATCAATAATACCTGTTTGAGCAAGATTCTCTTTTCTAATATTCTCTAAGGCATCCATGTTTTTTTGAGAAGAGATATAAGAAACGTACAAGGGTCTGTGTTCATTCGTTTCTCCATATTTCTCAAGTTTTACGTTCGATAAATTTTCACTTACATACTTAAAGTAATCTACTACTTTGTGATGTCTTGTAAAGCGACTACCGATTTCATATCCTAAAAATTCTGAGGGAGCTTTGATATTTTGAGAACATATGCTTCCAATGCTTAAAAGAGCAGAGATAAAAAAGAGTTTAGTTTTCATAAAAATAAATTTATCAGCCAAAAGTAGTGAATATTTTTTTTTCTTTTTTCATTTAAAACTGTTAAACTTTTAAATTTTGATCACTTGAATTCAAATACAATATCTCTCCATTAAAAATTTAGTACTTTTGAAAAATGACAACTCATAAAAACCAACATATACCTTTAGAAACATCCATAGATTTTAAAAAGCATTGGAATTCCGCTTACCTTAAAAATCCTATGGAAAAACTAGGTTGGTATGAAGATACATCAGAACAAACTTTACAATTAATCAAAGAAACAACATTACCAAAAGATGCAAGTATTTTAAATGTAGGATCTGGAACATCAACTTTAATTGACGATTTATTGAAAAAAGGTTTTTCTAATATTATTGCAAATGATTTAGCAGATGCCTCTTTACAATCCTTAAAAGGCAGAGTAGGAGAGCATACTTCGGTTCAGTTTTTAGTTGATGATTTATTGAATCCAAGAAAATTAAATGCCCTAAAAAATATTGATTTATGGAATGATAGAGCCGTTTTACATTTCTTTTTAAAAGAGAAAGAAGTCACTTCCTATTTCAATTTATTAAAAAAAGTATTGAGTCCAAATGGCTATGTTATTATTGCTGTTTTTGCCAAAGATGGAGCAGAAAAATGTTGTGGATTGGCAATAAAAAGATATGATACAGCAATGCTTCAAAAAGAGTTGGGGGCAGATTTTGAACTCAAGAATAGCTTTACATTTACGTTTATAAATCCCTATGGAGGAGAGAGGCCATTCATCTATACCTTATTTCAAAGGAACAATAAAAAATGAAGTCTTTCTTTTTTTCGAATCTAGCAATAACAAATATAGATTACCATCATAAAATAACATAACAAAAGGTTAAATTAAATTGTAACCTTTTTTATGTCGAAATGAATTCACTAATTTTGGCATATGACAGATACTCACTGTAAAACAGATATTTCCTTTAAAGACACTCATTTTTTCTCTAAAACAATGATTGATTATCTTGAGAAAAAAGAATCTATTCAACCATTCTATACAAATTTTCCTGATATTTCAGGTTTCTATAATCAAATAGAAGAGAAGCAAAAAACGTTTCGATTACAATCTAGATTCACATTGGTAAATGCCTTAGAAAGCCAATATAAAGAAGTGAATACTTCAGAAAAAACCTCTGAAAATATAGAAGCCTTAAAACAACAAAATACATTTACCATTACAACAGGTCATCAATTAAATTTGTTTACAGGCCCTTTGTATTTTTTGTATAAAATTATTTCTACAATTAATTTGTGTGAAGAATTATCTGAGAAATTTCCAGAACAAAATTTTGTTCCCATATATTGGATGGCAACTGAAGATCATGATTTTGATGAGATAAACTACTTTAATTTTCAAGGAAAGAAAGTACAATGGAATAGAGAAGATGGTGGGGCAGTAGGACGTTTTTCTACCCAAGGTCTAGAAGGTGTTTTAAAAATTTTTTCTGAGCATTTAGGAAATTCAAAAAATGCAAAAGAATTAAAAAAATTATTTTTTGAAGGATACTTGAAACATACCCATTTAGCGGAAGCAACAAGATACATTGCCAATGAGTTGTTTGGAAAATATGGACTTGTAATTCTTGATGGAGATGATGCAGATTTAAAAAGATTGTTTTCTCCAATTGTTAAAGATGAGTTAGAAAATAATACCTCCTTTACTGAAGTTTCAAAAACGATTTCAGCACTAGAAAAAGAATATAAAATCCAAGTCAATCCCAGAGAAATAAATTTATTTTACCTGACGGATGAAATCCGAGAACGCATCATTTTTGAAGATGGTTTTTACAAGGTAAACAATTCAGATATCAGATTTACAAAAGATGAAATTTTAAAAGAAGTTGATAAAAACCCCTTGGCTTTTTCACCCAATGTAATCATGAGACCTCTATACCAAGAAGTAATTTTACCCAATCTCTGTTATATAGGTGGAGGAGGAGAAATTGCCTATTGGTTGCAGTTAAAAGCATATTTTGAAAACGTAAATGTTCCATTCCCTATTTTATTATTAAGGAATTCGGTACAAGTAATTTCTACCAAACAACAAAAGAAACTCAATAATTTAAATATTTCTTTAGAAGAAATATTTTTGAATCAGCATGACTTATTATCCAAAAAAGTGATAGAGAATTCGGAGATTGAAGTTCATTTTAAAGAAAAATTAAATGTTCTTAAAAAACAATTTTCCGACTTAAGAAAAGTTGCAAAAAAAACAGATATATCTTTTGAAAATGCAGTAAATGCTCAAGAGAAAAAGCAAATTAAAGGATTGTATAATCTAGAAAAAAGGTTGTTAAAGGCAGAAAAAAGAAGACAAAAGGATTTGGTAGAGAGAATTATAGAACTCCAAAATCAGATTTTACCCAATCAAAGTTTAGAAGAACGTCAGCGTAATTTTTCTGAATACTATGTAGCACATGGTGCATCATTTATTGAAGTATTAAAAGATGCTTTACAACCTTTACAATTAGAGTTTACAATCTTAGAAATCTAATGAAAGAAAAAAAACTTCACCCAAAAAATAAATTTAACAAAGGCTACAATTTTAATGAATTAATTAAAATACATCCAAAGTTGAAGGAGTATGTTTCAAAGAATGAGTTCGATGTAATTACTATAGATTTTTCAATTCCAGAGGCGGTAAAGGAACTCAATAAAGCGTTGCTGTTCTCTTTTGAAAAAATTTCAAAATGGGATTTCCCTAGTACCAATCTGTGCCCTCCAATTCCTGGTCGCTTAGATTATATACACTATTTAGCTGAGTTAATTTCTTCGGAAGAGGAGATTAAAATATTAGATATTGGAACCGGTGCAACGTGTATTTATCCTCTTTTAGGAGTTGCAGCCTATAACTGGAGTTTTGTTGCAACGGATATCGATTTAGATGCTCTAGATACAGCTCAGGATATTATTGATGATAATCAACTAGATAGTAAAATAGCATTGCGACAACAATGCAATGAGCAACAAATTTTAAAGGGAATTTTAAAAGATGAAGATTCTTTTTCTGCTGTTATGTGTAATCCACCATTCTACAAATCTGCCGAAGAAGCACAGGGGGCAAACAAACGTAAAAATAGAAATTTAGGAAATAATGCAATTCGAAATTTCTCGGGAAATAGTAATGAGCTTTGGTATATAGGAGGTGAAAAAGCATTCTTACATAATTATTTATATGAGAGTTCTTTATATCCAAGTGTGAGTAAATGGTTTACGAGTTTGGTTTCTAAAAAAGAAAATGTGCAGAGTTTAGAAAAATCTTCAAAGAAATTGGGGGCGAAAGAATTTAAAATAATTCCTATGCACCAAGGAAACAAAATAACTAGAATTGTTTGTTGGAGATTTAATTAAAAACAACATCTTTGATGTCATATTTTTTGCAAATTAGGTGTAAAATTGTGTATACCAGCATATGTACAAAAACCAAGCAAATAAATGCATATAAAGGAACTCCTAAAATTTGATAGGGCCAATAATAAGTCCAAACTCCTAAATAAATTGTAATTACTTCGCCAAAAGCAGGAAGAATTAAAGCTAAAATAACAGCTACTATGATTTTATTTTTCTGACTTTCATTTTTTAAAAGAGGAATTAAATTTCGCTCTAATTTATACAAGTAATGAAACGCTAGCATCCATGCAAAAGGCAACCAAAGAGGCAATTCTCTTGTTACCTCATGATATTTCCAATACCCATTTGTAACGCCCCAAGTTTCGCCTACGATTCCTCCAAAACCAGTAAGAAGCATTCCAATAATAAGCAGCCAATTCTTATTTGTTTTGGGTTGAATGATTTCTATGTATATATTATGTAGGATTTTAAGAAACAGAATACCTGCAATAATAGCATCGTGTTTTTTTAAAACACCTATAAGAACTCCTGCAATAATAAGTTTTATAAGTGCTTTTAAAATCTCTTTGTAAAATAGTTTTTTGTTACTAACCATAGGATTTTATGAACTATAAAAATAGTTTTTTTTAAAAATAACAAATCAATTTTTAAATAATAATTTTAAACTATTCCATTATATTTTAGTGTCTATAACTCAAACGCAATATATAAAAATAGCCAGTTCTATAGACGTTAAATTCACAAAAAGACCTTGCCAATAAAGCAAGGTCTTTTTATCTATTGTCTTTGTTTTTAAAATTTACAAATGAATTACCTCATCATAGGCATCTGCAACTGCTTCCATAACAGCTTCACTCATTGTAGGGTGTGGATGAATTGTTTTTAAAACTTCATGTCCAGTGGTTTCTAATTTTCTTCCTAAAACAGCTTCGGCAATCATATCAGTTACACCAGCACCAATCATATGACAACCTAACCATTCGCCATATTTTGCATCAAAAATTACTTTTACAAATCCTTCTGAAGTTCCAGCTGCTGAAGCTTTACCAGATGCAGAGAATGGAAACTTACCAACCTTAAGTTCGTAGCCAGCTTCTTTTGCTTTTTCTTCTGTTAACCCAACAGAGGCAATTTCTGGACTTGCATAGGTACAACCGGGAATATTCCCATAATCGATAGCCTCTGTATGGAGACCAGCTAGTTTTTCTACACAGCTAATACCTTCTGCAGAAGCAACGTGGGCTAAAGCAGGACCGGGTGTTACATCACCAATTGCATAATAGCCAGGGATATTTGTTTGATACCAATCGTTTACTAAAATTTTATCTTTATCTGTGATAATTCCGACATCTTCTAAACCAATATTTTCAATATTTGTTTTGATTCCAACTGCCGATAAAAGAATATCAGCTTCTAAAATTTGTTCTCCTTTTTTAGTTTTAACAGTGGCCCTGACACCATCTCCAGAAGTGTCTACAGACTCTACAGAAGAACTTGTCATTACTTTTATTCCAGCTTTTTTGAAAGAACGTTCCATTTGCTTGGAAACATCTTTGTCCTCAACAGGGACAATATTTGGCATAAATTCAACAACGGTTACTTCTGTCCCCATTGCATTATAAAAGTGAGCGAATTCTACACCAATTGCACCAGAACCAACTACAATCATAGATTTTGGTTGGCTAGGTAAAGTCATTGCTTTTCGATAACCAATTACTTTTTCACCATCTTGAGGTAAATTTGGTAATTCTCTAGAACGAGCTCCAGTTGCAATAATAATATGGTCTGCAGAAAATTCTTTTACAGTTCCCTCTGCACTGGTAACCGCTACTTTTTTTCCTGTTTTAATTTTTCCAAAACCATCAATAATATCAATTTTGTTTTTCTTCATTAAGAAGGCAACCCCTTTGCTCATTCCATCTGCAACCCCTCGACTACGCTTAATTACAGCTTCAAAATCTTTGTCTATTGCTTCCGCTTTTAAACCATATTGATCTACATGTTTTAAGTAATCGTAGACCTGAGCAGATTTTAATAAAGCTTTGGTTGGAATACAACCCCAGTTGAGGCAAATACCACCTAAGGATTCTTTTTCTACAATGGCAACTTTAAAGCCCAGTTGAGAAGCTCTAATGCCTGTTACATAACCTCCAGGACCACTTCCTATGATAATGATGTCGTATTTCATAATTGTATTTTTTATCTATTGTTGTTTGTTTTTATTTGGGCGTTCGAGCGGGTTTTCCGTTGTATCTTTTGCCTTATTCAAGGTATTGCTTCGAAAACTCGAACTGATAGCAAAAGGATGCCACTGTACCCCCTAACGCATGCTAATGTATTAACTTTTGTTTGTACTGCCAATTGCTTGGTATAATTATTTTACATTCTTTCAGGAACCTGAATTCCCAATAAACTAAATGCCGATTTTATTATCTCAGCAACCTTTTTAGACAACTGAACTCTAAATACTTTTTTATCTTGGTTCTCTTCTCCTAAAATATGAACATTTTGATAGAAAGAATTAAATTCTTTCACCAAATCATAGGTGTAATTTGCAATTAATGCTGGCGAATAATTTGCAGCTGCTTGTTGAATTACTTCTGGATATGTTTTTAGTTGTTTCAATAATTCCTTTTCTTTTGCGTGTAACTCTACAGAAACAGGGCTTGAATAATCAAAATCTGCTTTTCTTATGATAGATTGAATTCTTGCATAAGTATATTGAATAAAAGGACCGGTATTTCCTTGAAAATCTACTGAGGCTTTTGGATCAAATAAAATTCTCTTTTTAGGATCAACTTTTAAGATAAAATATTTTAAAGCACCCAAACCAATAATTTTATATAAGGCTGCTTTTTCCTCCTCAGAATACCCTTCCAACTTCCCTAATTCCTGAGAAATAGCTCTTGCTGTTCCCGTCATTTCATCCATTAGCTCGTCTGCATCTACAACAGTTCCTTCTCTAGATTTCATCTTTCCAGAGGGTAAATCTACCATTCCATAACTTAAATGATATAAGCTTTCAGACCAAGAATAATTTAACTTTTTTAGAATTAAGAACAATACTTTAAAATGATAATCTTGCTCATTTCCAACCGTATAGACCATTCCGCCTAGATCCGTAAAATCTTTAGCGCGTTGAATTGCAGTTCCAATATCTTGTGTCATATAAACCGCTGTTCCGTCTGATCGTAACACAAGTTTTTCATCCAAACCATCAGCGGTTAAATCGCACCACACAGAACCGTCCTCTTTTTTAAAGAAAACACCACTTTTTAAGCCGTGTTCAATCACATCTTTTCCTAAGAGATAGGTATTACTCTCGTAGTATAATTTATCAAAATCAACACCAATATTTTTATAGGTTACATCAAAACCTTTATACACCCAAGAATTCATCTTTTTCCAAAGTGCAACAACGTGTTCATCTCCAGACTCCCATTTTAGTAACATTTCTTGAGCTTCTATAAACAAAGGAGCTTGTTTTTTAGCATCTTCTTCAGAAACGCCTGATGCCACCAATTCGCCAATTTCCTTCTTGTATTCTGTATTGAATTTTACATAGTAATTTCCAACAAATTTGTCACCTTTTAAACCTGTAGATTCTGGTGTTTCCTCATTTCCAAATTTTTTCCAAGCCAACATCGATTTGCAGATATGAATTCCTCGATCATTAATAATTTGAGTTTTATATACTTTTTTACCAGATGCTTTTAAAATCTCTGCAACAGAATATCCTAACAAGAGATTTCTGACATGTCCTAAGTGTAAAGGCTTGTTTGTATTTGGTGATGAATACTCTACCATTCTTGAAGAAGTATTGGCCAAAGGTGCAACCAATCCAAAACTAGCATCTGTATAAATAGTATTGAAAAGATTCGTGTAAAAACGATCATCAATAACTAAATTTAAAAAACCTTTTACAACATTGAAATTGGTTATTTGAGTAACATTTTCAACTAAATAGTTGCCTAGATCTTCACCAATCTGAACAGGATTCCCTTTTTTATAACGCAACATCGGGAACACTACCACAGTTATATCTCCCTCAAATTCTTTACGGGTTGCTTGAAACTCTACGGAGGGAATTTCAATAGTATACAAAGCTAAAAAACCTTCTTTTACTTTGGCTTCTAGAGTGTGTTGGATATTCATGTATCAAAAAAAATTGAACAGCAAAATTACACATTTTTATTTGTTTTTTTGAATGATTTTTGGTCAAGAATAATTGTATTTTTGTGAGATGGAAAAACGTCTGGAAGAACTTCCAAAATTAGCAAAAGAAGCAAAAAAAGAAAACGAGAAATATTTTGTGAGACTTAAAAAACGTACTCCCAAAAGATTGGATTATTTAATGCAAGAATTGCATGAAGAAGAATTTCAAAAAACAGACTGTTTGGACTGCGGTAACTGTTGTAAAACGACAAGTCCTATTTTTACACATACCGATATAGAACGCATATCAAAGCATTTGAAAATGAAAGCTGCAACGTTCACGGAAAAATATTTAGAAACAGATACAGATAATTTTATGGTTTTAAAAAAATCTCCTTGCTCTTTTCTAGATGAATCTGATAATTCTTGTTTTATATACAAAGTAAGACCAAAAGCCTGTGCAGAATATCCTCATACAAATCGTAAAAAGTTTATTGGAATTACAGATGTAACAATTGCCAATACTGCAGTCTGTCCTGCTGTTTATTCTATAGTAGAAAATTTAAAGAAACGGGTACCTTTGGTTGGAAATAAGAAAGTTTTTAGGAAATAAGAAGTTTTAGTCGAAAGAATTCTTCAAGGTGTTGCCTCGCTATTCCGATAAAACTGTTATTTCGAAATGAGAGAAGTATGAACGATTGAGAAATCTAATTAATTTTAGTGCGAATCTTGAGATTTCTTCCATCGTCGAAATGATATTTTATATCTTTTTTTATATTCTCGACAAATATTTAAATCGAAAGAATTCCTCGGTACGCTGTCTAGGGGTCTCTGTAAAATTGTCATTCCCCTAAAAGCGGGAATCTAAATATAGTATTTTTGTTTTTTTCACCTATTGAGTAAAAATGAAATAAGCCAAATAAGCAATATCTCTGCTTTGAAAATTTTTGGTGTCAAGAATTTTTTATTTATTTTTAACTACTTTAGACAAAAACATATCAATTTGGAAATTATTATCAATTATTTTGAAACCATTCCCTCTGCGCATAGAAGTTTAATTTTAGTTGGAGGCATTACTTTTTTCTGGCTTTTAGAGGGGGCCATTCCTCTTTTTAAATTTGATTATAAGAAATGGAGACATGCATTTCCTAATTTATTTTTTACATTTACAACCATACTCATAAATTTTACATTGGCTTTTTTACTGCTTAAAACCGCTGATTGGGTTCAGGTAAACAATTTCGGTTTAATAAATTGGCTGCCAGAAATGCCATTGGCATTATACGTAGTTTTAGGTGTTTTATTTTTAGATTTCTTTGGGGCTTATTTGGCACATTTTACAGAACATAAAGTAAAACCTTTGTGGATGGTGCATTTGGTTCATCATTCAGATCACAAAGTAGATACAACCACAGCCAATAGACACCACCCCATAGAAAGTATCATTCGATTTTCTTTTACTTTATTCGGGGTTTTTATAGTGGGAACTCCAATTGCAATTGTAATGTTATATCAATCGTTATCGTTGGTATCAACCCAATTTACCCATGCAAATATTAAAATGTCTCCCAAAGTTGATAAATTTTTGAGTTATTTTATTGTTTCTCCAGACATGCACAAAGTACATCATCATTATAAGTTGCCCTATACAGATGCTAACTATGGAAATATCTTTTCTATTTGGGATAGAATTTTTGGAACCTATCTAGAATTTGACAGAGAAAAAATTGTCTATGGAGTTGATACTTTTCCTGATGAAGTTAAAAATTCTTCTTTAAAAGAATTGTTAAAACAGCCTTTTCAAGGGTATAGGAAGCCTACCGACATGGAAGAGATCAATTAATTAAGTATAATTTTATTCCCGTTTTGAGGATGAAAAGTATTTTGGGCGTGTCTGAAAACTGATTTTTTTTTCTTGACAGCACATACTATTTAAATAGAGAGTGGTCTTTTTTAGATGCTGTATTTTCTACTGATAGATCAAATACTGTTTCCTAATTCTGACAAACTTTTTCAAGTTTTCCTGCCAAGTTTTTCTAATTTCTTGTTCAGATAAACCCTGTTCTATTTGCTTTTGTAGTTTTTTTGTTCCTGCTAATTTGGTAAAGAAAGGATGAAAGAATTTTTCAGAGGTATTTTGTTTGTATGCTTTTATTAAATAGGATAGATCTAATGAATTGAGGTGGTCAGTTTCAAGTAAATTCTCACCAAAACAAACTACATTTTTATATTTTGGATATTTTGCACCTTCATTAGATTGGGGTGTAAATGTAAACTTGCCTTTTGTTAAAAAAGGAGAACCATAAATTTGAAATTGCATTGCAGTTCCACGTCCAGCAGAAACATTGGTGCCTTCAAAAAAACATAGGCTAGGGTAGAGGTTAATGCTTTTATCATTTGGTAAATTTGGCGATGGCTTTATGGGGAGATTATATTGGTAATCATGGGTATAATTTTTTAAAGGAATTACTTTTAAATTACATTTAATTTTATTTTTTAGCCATTTCTCTCCGTTAATCATTTGTCCATATTCTCCAATTGTCATTCCGTAAACAACAGGAACCTTGTGCATGCCCACAAAGCTTTTGTGTTCTTGTTCTAAAACAGGACCGTCTATATAATGTCCGTTCGGATTTGGTCTATCGAGAATAATCACCTGAATTCCAGCTTCTGCACAGGCTTCCATCACATAATGTAAAGTAGAAATATAGGTGTAAAAACGAGCACCAACATCTTGAATATCAAAAACAACAAGATCAATTCCTTCTAATTGTTTTGCAGAGGGTTTTTTATTTTTCCCATAAAGAGAGATAATGGGGATGCCTGTTTTGGTGTCAACACCATCTTTTATAATTTCACCAGCGTCTGCCTTTCCTCTAAAACCGTGCTCTGGAGCAAATACTTTTTGAATAGGGATTCCCAAAGAAAGTAAGCTATCTACTAGATGCATGTATTTTGGTGGTGAAAACGGTGAAGGATCAATAATTTTTTCTTTGCGGGTACCAGTATGATACCTTTCTAAATTGAGTGTTTTAGAAAGAACAGAGGTCTGATTTGCTACAATAGCAATGTTTTTTCCTCTTAATAACTGAATGTATAAATCGGTTCTTTCTGCACCCGTTTTCAAAACAGTTTGTTTTTTGATAACTTTCTTAGTCGTAGTTTTTAAAGTTTGACCATAAGAAATCAACTGAAAATTCATCAACAGAAATAAGAATAAATATGTATTTTTGGGAGGTTTAAAATTTATCATTCATTTGAATTACGAGTTATTTATAGCCAAACGAATTATCGTTGGTAAAGAGTATAAAAATAGCATTTCATCGCCAATAATAAAAATTGCAGTTACTGCAATTGCCTTAGGAATTATTATCATGCTTATTGCTGTGGCAATAAGTGCAGGATTTCAAACAAAAATTCGCGATAAAATGGCTGGTTTTAAAGGGCATATTCAAATTGTAAACTACGATACCAATAATTCTGATCTCTCTACAGTTCCAATAGATAAAAACCAAGATTTTTACCCTGAATTTAAAAACATAGCTGGAATAAAAAAAGTACAAGTCTATGCCAATAAGGGCGGAATTATTAGAACAGACACTGATTTTGAAGGAATTATTTTTAAGGGAGTTTCTAAAGATTACGATTGGTCTTTTTTTGAAGATTATTTAGTTGATGGTAGAATACCTAATTTATATCTACCAAGAACAACAGAAATTCTACTCTCTAAAACCCTCATAAATAGACTGAATTTAAAATTAAAAGACACCATTAAAGCGACCTTCTTAAAAAACTCAGCCAGTACATTACCCTCCAATAGAAAGTATACAATTGTAGGGATTTACAACACTGGTTTTGCAGAGTTTGATAAAAGCATCATGATTGGAGATCTCAGAGAGGTTCAAAGATTAAATAAATGGACTGAGAATCAGGTGGGTGGTTTTGAAGTTTTGATTGATAATTTTGATCAAATAAAACAAAAAGATGATGAGATTTATAATGAAATTGGTAGTACATTAAATAGTAAAACCATTGTAGATACTTATGCTAATATTTTTGATTGGATACAACTTTTCGATAATAATGTTTGGTTTATCATTGGTATTATGATTTTAATTGCGGGTATAAATATGATTACGGCTTTGCTTGTTTTAATTTTAGAACGTGTGCAAATGATAGGTATTTTAAAAGCCTTGGGTAGTGATAATAAAAGTATTCGAAAAATATTTTTATACAATGCCTCCTATTTAATTTTAAAAGGACTATTCTGGGGAAATATTATTGGATTTACCCTCTTGTTACTTCAAAAGCATTTTGGAATTATAACCTTAGATCCAGCAACATATTATGTAAGAGAGGTTCCTGTTTATACCAGTTTTTTGGCAGTGTTCTTATTGAATTTAGGAACCTTAACTCTTTGTATTTTAATGCTCCTAATTCCATCTTATATTATTGCAAAAATTTACCCTTCAAAGTCTATTAAATTTGCTTAATTTTGCAGTGTAAAATTTAGAAATGAACTACGCAAAAAATATTTTAGAAACCATTGGAAATACTCCGCTGGTTCAGTTAAATTCTGTAACTAAAGAAGTTGATGCCATGGTATTGGCAAAGGTAGAAACTTTTAATCCAGGGAATTCTACAAAAGATAGAATGGCTTTAAAAATGATTGAAGATGCAGAAGCAGATGGGCGTTTACAACCAGGAGGAACCATTATAGAAGGAACCTCTGGAAACACAGGGATGGGATTGGCTTTGGCGGCCATTGTAAAAGGGTACAAATGTATTTTTGTAATATCGGACAAACAGTCTAAAGAAAAAATGGATATTTTACGTGCTGTTGGTGCAGAGGTAATTGTATGTCCAACCAATGTAGAGCCAGATGATCCAAGATCTTATTATTCTGTGTCCAAACGTTTGGGAGAGGAGACACCAAATTCTTGGTATGTAAATCAATATGACAATCCTAGTAATGCAGTAGCTCATTACGAGCAAACTGGACCCGAAATTTGGGAACAAACAAAGGGTAAAATTACTCATTTTGTGGTTGGTGTTGGAACTGGTGGAACCATCTCTGGAACTGCAAAATACTTGAAAGAGCAAAATCCTGAGATTAAAATTTGGGGAATCGATACCTATGGTTCTGTGTTTAAGAAATATCATGAAACTGGTATTTTTGATGAGAATGAAATTTATCCATACATTACGGAAGGTATTGGAGAAGATATTCTGCCCAAAAATGTTGATTTCTCTTTGATTGATGGTTTTACAAAAGTAACCGATAAAGATGCTGCTGTATATACCAGGAAAATTGCCAAAGAAGAGGGGATTTTTGCAGGCAATTCTGCGGGTTCAGCCATTAAGGGAATTTTACAATTAAAAGAGCATTTTACCAAAGACGATGTTGTGGTTGTATTGTTTCATGATCATGGAAGTAGATATGTTGGTAAGATGTTTAATGATGATTGGATGCGAGATAGAGGCTTCTTAGAAGAAGAGATTAAAACTGCTGCCGACTTGATTAAAAATCACTCAGAAAAACCACTGGTTGCTGCACAAATAGGAGAGTTGGTTTCCCATGCAATTGAGAGAATGCGCGATTTTAAAATCTCGCAAATCCCTGTAAAAGATCTACATGGTTTTGTGGGCTCTATAGACGAATCTGTTTTGTTGCACAATTTTATGGCTGATAAAAATATTGCAGACAAGCCCATAAAAGATCTGATGGGAAAACCCTATCCAGTCGTAAAAAAGTCTGCAAAATTAGAAGACATCTCTAAATTGATCACCAAAGAAAATCAAGCTGTTTTGGTAGATTTAGAGAATGGAGGTCATCATATTATTACTAAATATGATATCATAAGTGCAATTTAATTCCTATTCATTAACGGATTTCTTTAGCACCCAATAGACAAGAAGATATAAAACAAAAACCACCTCAATTGAGGTGGTTTTTTAATCAACTAATTCAAATAATTTACACAATGAAGAGGTTTACTAGGTCTCTTCATTTATAATATACCAAGTATCGTGCCATAATGAATATTAATAGATATAAATGTTAAATTTATTTGATTTTTATATTTTTTTAACAAAAAAACGATTCTCATTAGAGAATCGTTAAATTTATTTGATTTTTGGTCTTGATAAATATTCTTTTGAGTGAAAAAATTATCAATTTATAAAATGTTTATTTTGCATGTTTATGTGCTTTGTAGGAAGAACGCACTAAAGGGCCACTTTCTACATACATAAAGCCCATTTCTAGACCTAAAGTTTCGTATTTTTTAAATTGCTCTGGTGTAATAAATTCTTTAAGTGGTAGATGCATTTTTGTTGGTTGCAAATATTGTCCAATGGTAATAATATCACAATTTACAGCACGTAAATCTTTCATGGTTTCAATCACTTCCTCTTCTTTTTCACCCAAACCTAGCATTAAACCAGTTTTTGTTCGCATTCCATTTTCTTTTAGATATTTTAAAACCCCCAAACTTCTATCGTATTTTGCTTGAATTCTAACTTCACGGGTTAATCTTCTAACAGTTTCCATATTATGAGAAACAACTTCAGGAGCAACTTCTATGATTCGATCAATCTGTTTTGTTTTTCCTTGAAAATCGGGAATTAAAGTTTCTAAAGTTGTATGAGGATTTGCTCTGCGAATTGCATCGACCGTTTCTGCCCAGATAATTGAGCCACCATCTTTTAAATCGTCTCTATCTACAGAGGTAATAACGGCATGTTTTATATTCATTATTTTTATAGAACGCGCAACTTTTTCTGGCTCATCCCATTCCACTGTTTCTGGTCTCCCTGTTTTTACCCCACAGAATCCACAAGAACGCGTACAGATATTTCCAAGAATCATAAATGTTGCAGTTCCTTCTCCCCAACATTCACCCATATTGGGGCAACTTCCACTTGTACAAATGGTATTTAATTTATACTTGTCTACCAAACCTCTTAGTTCCGTATATTTTTTACCTACAGGTAACTTTACTCGAAGCCATTTTGGTTTTTTGGCTCGTTCTGGAAGGATTACTGAATTTTGTGACATTCACTTAGATATTGAATTGCAAAGTTACAAAGAAAACCTTAAAATATTTTATGGAATCAATTAGAAATGAATTTGTATTTTCGCCCATTAATAGAGAGCGATATGAAGACTGTAAAATGCATACAAATTCCAGTGTTATTTCTGTTGATACTAGGTGTAAGTTGCCAGCAGAAATTAAAAAATAAAATGACATTTAATGCCAAAATAAATGACTTAGAAGTATTGGTAGGAACCTATACAAACAAGACAAGCAAAGGGATTTATAAGCTTACGCTAGACCCTGAAACGGGTGAAATTACCAACAAAGAACTTCTTGTTGAGGTAGAGAATCCATCTTTTTTAGAGACCTCTGAAGATGGAAAAAATGTATATGCAGTGCAAGAAAACGAAAAAGGAACTGTTTTTTCCTATCTATGGAATGCCAATAAAACCAAATTAATAGAAGTTTCTAGTTCAACTACAAACGGAATGCATCCTTGTTATGTTTCGATAAGCGATCATGAAAAATTATTGGCTGTTGGAAATTACTCTTCTGGAAACCTTTCATTATATCAAATAGATACGGACGGTAAAATGAACCATCAATTTCAAACAAAACAACATCAAGGTTCGGGAACTTTTTTACCCAGGCAAGAAAGTCCTCATGTACATTCAGTGAAATTTTATAAAAATAAGTTTTTATATGCGGTAGATTTGGGAATTGATAAGATTATCTCATACCCGCTAGAGAATGCTGTTTTGGGAGAGCCTAAGATTGCTTTACATACTGAAGTAGGCGATGGCTTAAGACATATAACTTTTCATCCAACTACCAATATTGCTTATGTTACTACAGAGTTTACCAATGCCATAATTGTTGCCAATATTGATGAAAAAAAGGGGGTGTTTACTAGCATTCAGAAAATTAGTTTGCTGCCAGAAAATTATACTGAAGAAAGTTATGCGGCTGATGTCCATATTTCTAAGGACGGAAAATTTTTATATGCCTCTAATCGTGGTCATAACTCCATCGCTATTTTTTCGGTTGCTGCAGATGGAAAGCTTACTTTTATCAATCATACTGATACAAGAGGTTCTTGGCCAAGAAATTTTGCACTCTCAAAAGACAATAAATTTTTGTTGGTTGCCAATCAGTTTGGCAACAATATTACAGTTTTTAAAAGAGATGAAAAATTAGGGACATTATCTTATACAGGACATCAAGTTCAGATGTCTATCCCTGTATTTCTAAAATTTTTATAGATTGATTAAAAACCAGATACTAAATCCGATAAGAAAAGCAATTCCAAACCAGCTTAAAACCCTTAAATATATATTGGGTTGATGTTTTTTTGGTGTGTGTTTTCCTGTGATGAGGAGGTAATTTAAAATTGCATAAAAAGGAGCTGTTAAAAAAGATAAAATAGTGGCAATTTTTATCATAATTCCCATATTACTCATAAAGTATTTTAAGATGATAAACGTGCCAATTCCCAGTAAGAGAATCCAAAACCAATACCTAAACTTTGTTGTTTTTTCAAATACTAAATTAGTGGTTTTTGTCATTGCTCTTGGCGAGGCATCTAATGTAGTAATTGTGGTGCTAAACATAGTTGTAAATGCAGCAATAGCAATAAAAATATATGAAAATTCCCCTAAATTAGTGGTGTATAATTTTAGTAGTTGAGCTGCAAAGACTCCGCCTTTATCTGAAAATGTTTCACCAGAATGAAACATCACCAAAGCGCCTAACATTACAAAGCAAACACCTAAAAATAAGGTGCCTATATACCCAACGTTAAAATCGAAAATTGCTTCTTTGGGTTTGATTTTTTCAAAAGTAGATTTGTCTTTTTCTACGCTCCAAATAGAATGCCAAATAGAAATGTCTAAGGGTGCTGGCATCCATCCTAAAAAAGCGATTAAAAAAGTAATTTCTATGGTTCCTGATGGAAGAATTTGAAGAAAATTGAAACTTTCTTTTGTACTGAATAAAGCAACATTTACGGCAATTATGGTACTGATTGATAAAATTATAATGATATATTTCATTAAGTTGTCTAGCAATTTATACTTGCCAACAACTAAAATAACAAGACTTACCACTATTATAATACTAGACCATATGACAAGATTGTCTGGATGATCAAAAGCGCCAAAAAGCTGAGAAGCCAAACCAGCGGTAACAATTGTTACAGCAGCCTGTATGGTAAACATGGTTGCAAAATTGAGAATATAGTAGGCAATTAATACCCCTTTACCTAGTTTTCTGTACCCATCCAATAAAGTTTCTCCAGTTGCAGCTGCGTAGCGAGGGCCAAACTGGAAGAAGGGGTATTTAAATAAATGAACCAATAACAAAGCCCATAATAAGCCAAAACCAAACTCTGCACCTGCTCTTGAAGATTGGACCAGATGTGAGACACCAATGGCAGCACCTGCAAATAATAAACCCGGTCCTAAAGATTGTAAAATCGATTTTTTCATATTAAGACTTTTTTATAATCTCTGCCAACAACTTTTTAGCTCGTAGAAGTTTCACTTTTACGTTGTTCATGGGTTCATTAATTTGTGTGGCAATTTCTTTGTAACTGAGTTCTTGAAAGTATCGAAGATTAATTATTTCTTGGTATTTTGGTTTTAGTTCTTTGATGTTTTTTAAAAGCTTTGCTAAATTTTGTTCTGTTATAATCTTGTCTTCTGGTGTTGGATTATCATCGATTACTGCATAAACCTCTTCTTCTTGTTCTTTGGTAGTTTCAAAAGAGATAGAGGCGTTTTTCTTTCTTAATAAATCGATATGAACATTTTTAGAAATGGTAATTAACCAAGTCTTAAATTTATATACATCATTAAAAGAATCTATCTTATCAAAGGCTTTAGAGAAGGTTTGGATGGTAATATCCTCAGCATCATTATCATTCTTTGTTCTTTTTAATTGATAGGTGTAAACTTCTAGCCAAAAGTTATCTAATAAAAACTTAAAAGCAGATTGATTTCCTTTTTTAGCCTTTTCTATATAGGCAAGAAGTTCTTTTTCTTTTATTTCCAATGCGTGGGTTTTGAAACCGAGTTCGCTATAAATATAGCAAATTGAAATAACATTAAAAAAATTTCTAGAAAAGGGAAGAAATACATAATTTGAGTTTCCTCTAATTTCTTTGCCGATAAACCAATAATTATATATTGAATTGCAAAATATCCAACAACTATTGGCAGTATAGTTTGCCATGGATACAAGAAAAATAAACTGATAGAAGTTAAATAAAAGAGAACTTTAGAAATATAAAAAAGACCGAGAAAAAATTGATGTCTTTTTCTGTAATAGCTAGCGGTAGAAAGGTGCCTTCTTTTTTGACGAAACCATTCGTTTAGAGTTTTAGGAGCTTCAGAAAATGTAAAACTTTTTTTTGATGTACAAATAGTTGTATTGAATTTATTTGCAGCATCTTGAATGAATAAATCATCATCTCCAGAACGAATATTTATATGATTTACAAATCCTTTTACCTTAAAGAACTCAGACTTTTTATAAGCCAAATTTCTTCCAACTGCCATATAGGGAGAACCTAATTTAGCAGAACTAAAATACTGAATTGCAGTTATCAAAGTTTCAAACCTTACAAGCAAATTTATAAGAGAGTATTTTTTTGGCTGATATTTTCCATAGCCCAATACAATACTTTTTTCTTTGGTAAATTGGCTGCTCATTTTTTGAATCCAATAGGATGAATTAGGTGTACAATCTGCATCAATAAAAAGAAGGTGCTCATTTTTTGCCGCCTTTATACCTAGGGTTAACGCATATTTTTTGTTCCCCCAAAAAGCTTCAACATTTTTTACATTTACAATTTTTATAAAGGGATTCTCTTGCTGAAATGCTTCCATAATTTTTAATGTATCATCACTAGAGGCATCATTAATTAAAACAATTTCAAAGTTTGGATATTTTTGATTGATGATAGCGGGTAGAAATTTTTGCAAGTTTTCAGCTTCATTTTTTGCACAAATGATTACAGAAATTGGAACGGATGATGTATTTTTTTCAGTATCAGAATGAAAAATAAATGTAGAAAAGCAAAGGTAGTAAATGATGAGTATTGCTGTAGTCACTACAAAAACGTAGAAAAGTACAGGAAGTATCATTTGGGGTATAAAAATTTATTGATGTTGAGGTTCTGAGCAATTTTCAAACTGTTCTGGAGTTTTACCACAAAACCCACAAGACTCACCAGTTTTGTTTAATATGGGATTTTGACTCGCACAAGTTCCAGCAAATTCACCATCTTTTTTTGCCCAAATTTTAATGGCTATTCCTGCAATACTAAGGGCCAATAATCCGATTGTAATTAAAATTAATTCCATATAAAAATTCTAAAATGCAAAGATACATATTTCTCTGTTTTTAAGGAAAAATTAGAAGGCAATTTAGTATGAATCTATCTTTTTCTATCTTATATGTCATTATAAATAGCAACCAATACTCATTAACAATTGTTCATGATGAAAAAATATTTTGCACTATTATTGGAGAAGTATTCTTTATTGCTAACTAGGAGTCAAGCAATTTTTTAGGTAGAGCATTTAACACAATTTTGGTTGTTTTGGGTGGCACCCATTGCAGGAGGAATGATAGCAGGTTTTATACACAAAGTATTGTATGACAAGAAATACATCTATTTTTCAAGAAAATTAAAACTTTTTTTCATTTCTAGGGTCTAAGAATGATAATTAGAATTAACTTTTGGCGAACTCAACTTTCATTTCAGATTTAAAGGAAGGAAAACAGCGTGCTTATAATCAATTATTAAATGACTATCAACATAAAATTTTCTGGACCTGTCTTTCTTTTATTCCCAATAAAGAAGATGCGGAAGATGTTGCCCAAGAAGTTTTTTTAGAAATTTTTAAATCCATTTTAAAATTTAAAGGCGATTCAAAATTGTCTACCTGGATTTATAAGATAACCACGAATAAGTGTTTGGAATTTATCAGAAAGAAAAACACCAAAAAAAGATTCGCATTTTTACAATCTTTTTCTGGCAATCATGTTCCGTTTGATAAGACTACTTATTTTACAGAATTTAATCATCCTGGAGTTCTCTTAGAAAATAAAGAGAAAACTGTTATCATATATAGGGCAATAAATAGTTTGCCAGAAAGTCAGAAAATAGTTTTTACACTCGCAAAGTTGGATGGAAAGAAGTATCAAGAAATTGCAGAAATTATTGGGAAAAGTGTATCATCTGTAGAAAGTATTATGTTTAGAGCAAAGAAAAATTTACAGAAAAAACTAGAATATTTTTATAAGAATGAAGCTTGAAACATCATTTTGCAAGTTTTTTAAATTTATCACATCTAAAGTTCATAGAGACAAATAATGGAAATAGACAAAGACATAGCAAAAAGAGTTGAGGATGCATTTACTTCTTTGGAGCAGATAGAAAAAATAAAAACAAGTTCTTTATTCAATCAAAATGTGCTGTCTAAATTAGAAAGTAATCCAAAAAGAAAGCTCGATTTTTATGGGCATACCCAGTCATTACAAATTGCTTTACTGCTTCTTGTATTCTTAGTGAATGTTAGTGCCATCTTATATTCGTTTTCCTCTCAAGAACACATCTCTGACATAGAAATTTTTGCACAAGAATATAATTTTGATAGCGAGGATATTTTCAATACATATTAAACCTACACAAGTGAATACCAGATTACTTTATTTCTTATTGGCTTTATTAATACTTACAAATTCTATCATGATTTTTATGTTGGTAAAGCGGCCCCATCAGCAGCAAAAAGCAGGAAGAGACTTTATGGTAAAAGAATTACAATTTAACCAAAACCAAACAGAACGCTTTCGGTTTTTAAGTCATCAGCATCGAGAGACTATGAAAGAGTTTGATGATGAGATAAAACAATTTAAAGATATTTTATTCAATTCATTGTCTAAAGTTCATTTTTCTTCTGATTCCATCTCTAACAAGATTGGAGCCCTAGAGGCAGAGAAAGAAAAAGAATTATTTGCTTTTTTTAGAGAACTAAGAAAAATTTGCTCAGCAGAACAAGTATCAATATTTGATAGCCTTATAAAAAAAGCCCTCCTTAAAAAAGGCAGAAAACCTCCCAGAGAAAGGAGAAGGCATCCGCCAATATAAAGCTTGAAACCTTGCTTACCAATCGGCTACAGCAATCTTGTCTTTTTTGCCAAGCATGCTTTTATGCTATTTTTTGCAGGCGATGCAGTTCTTGTTTTACAGTTTTTTCTTTGTATCAGGGTACATATTTTTTACGGACAGTTGTTTAAAATCTGATGTTTTTGTGAAAAAGATTTTTTTAATCAAAAAATTTCATTTTTACAAAACCTTATTTTTCTTAGTAAACACGGGGTACTATGTTATACCCATCACGGAAAACCGTGAAAAAATCACGGTTTTCCGTGACGTG
>Ga0189288_10113_pt1 | contig 86187 bp, 74 predicted proteins | sample UW105minimetaG_FD_130316 | JGI IMG/M metagenome (GOLD analysis project Ga0189288, IMG submission 130316) | Marine microbial communities from the Costa Rica Dome - UW105 mini metaG | ecosystem: Environmental > Aquatic > Marine > Oceanic > Photic zone | place: Costa Rica: the Eastern Pacific...
ACCAGCGATTCCGGAAAAACGTCCAAAATCGGTCACGATAAAACGGAATGAGCGGTCACGATCACCCGGAACAGGCGGTCACGTTCAAACGGAATGGGCGGTCACGATGGGCCGGAATATGCATCAGTATCGCCTTTGAGCGAATTCAGTTGCAGCTCAAGATGCTGGTCAAAAAAACGGGCGATGGATTCGTCGCCCAGCTTGTTGGGTGTATCGATGCTTTCGTTACTCACAAGCATCGCATCGCGACCCGACTCGAAATGAACGGGACAGCCAAAATACGACTCATACACGCTGGTATTGCCTAGCGGCGCATGCTTGAAATAGATGGCCATCGGTACGAAGCGTGAGGCGCTTACTTCTTCGCTGATGGTCGTTACCGCCGACATGCTGGCCTCATTGGAGAGCAGCATGCCCCGAGAACCATCGCCTGCTTTTTCAAGGTTGAAGAGAAAGCCCTCTTCCGTTTTTTCGAGTGCGTAGGTTTCCGCGCTACCCAGTACATGCCCGTAACGCTCTGCCCTGGTGAAAGAGCCTCGCAAAGTTGGTGCGGATTTCCACGCCAGACCGAAAGCACCGTACTCGTCGCTTCGCATGGCAGCGCCGATCCTCAATGGCAGGACAAGGCCATCGGGATCGCGATCAACCAGTTCGGCAAAAAAGCCGTAATACGCCGCTGAAGACACCATCTGCGTCGGATCGATGGGGCCGTCTACCGGAAGGCCAAGTTCCCGTATCAAGTCGCGCGTTTCTACGCCCGGGCTTGCCTGACCGGCAACTTTATAGACATACAATGACGTTATCTGAGACATAGCAACATAGATAATCTATATTCGATTGCTTGTGCAACTTGGACGAGCGGCTGGCAAGAAACGGATCTTTCCGCGGTTTGGCACTCGTCTAAGTGTATTTGCATACCCGTAATAATGGTTTCTGCCTACGCCCATCACAGCCTCTTCCTCGTAGACTAATAGTGAGCTTGCACATAACCTGTCGTGCAAAATCGGGGTCAGACATCGCTGATTTTCAGACCCGGAATGCTGACAACAGACGACAGGCCGCAATTAGTCCTACTGGAGGTTTTAATCCTATGAACATTGTTCCTGTAATTACTCTCTTCGGCGGCTTGGCGGCATTTTTCACCCTGGCCGTTGCCCTGCGATTCGCAGCCGTTCGGACTCAAGTGCCGACAAAACCGACCGACAATTGATTGACGGGTTGGTAACCCATTTCCAGGCTGTAGAGAAACCGGCTGTTACAAGGACAGCCGGATGTCAGATTAGCCGTTCGGGTTATTAGCCAGCTCCTTCAGCGCCTTCATGGCCTCCTCAGTGCGGTCACTGGGCACGAACATGTGGTCATGGTAGAACCCGGCTATCACATTGGTGGTGATGCCTCTCTCTGCCAACAGGCTTGTTACCACCGATGTGAGACCCAGGGCCTCCAGGCTTGAATGCCCTTCCAGAGTAATGCGCCGGAAGATTCTGTAGTAGTCCAGGCCCTCGGCTTTGGCCTGCTCAAGAGGAATTACCAGCGTCAGGCCTTCCAGTTCGGCAATGCTGACAATCGGGTTAAGGTGTTCCAGTTCGCCATACCTGGCCTTGGGTACTGTGCAGTAGACGTAAGTTGTCGAATCCAGTTTTGGCGAGAGCTGCTTGATCAATTCCTGAAGAAACTCAGTTCGCATCATCTCTACTATCCTTTATTGGAAGGTCGTGGGCATAACAAGAACTTAGCATTTTCTGCAGGCTACCAACGCAAAATAATCGTTTTCCCTCTCTTTTTTCTTTTTACAGTCATTAATCAAATGCTTTTAGGGACTCCACGCTGAGACGCACCGATGATCGCGATAACCCGCCTCGAAATGCCCTGCTCTCCTTTTACCGGCGAATAACGGGCTTCTAACAAGACATCATGCCCATTTGCGTGAACGGCTGGAAAACTGCCCTGCTTCACATTGCCGGTAACCAGCTCCCTCCAGAACTGGATGTAGTCTTCGCTTTTGGCGTAATCGCTGTCACAGAAGATCCGATGGTGCTGGCCGACAAGATCGTCGGGCTCGTATCCCAGTAGATCCCGAAACCGGTCATTGGCGCGTTCAATAATACCATCCTGCGTCATTACGAGAACCGCAACAGCTTGTTCAATGGCCTGAAAATCCGACTCCAGCTCCCGAACCCGGCTCTCAGCAGCCTCAAGCTTTGCCAACGCCTCCTGCAGTTCCAGTTTCTTCCGGTTGTAAAACGCCATTAAGGACAGCTCCTGTCTGAAAGTTCTGTTTGCCATCAAGGATGGGATAAACCTTGCACGCTCCCACTGACCTTACGCTGTCGCCTTGGTCCAGATCAGACCAACCACAATTCCGGCCCAGAAAAAGATCCCTATGAGTAAACAGCGCGTAGGCTTCATCAGCGCGCACTTTTTATTTCAGACACAATAAGGACCGTACTATGAATCGCAACGCAAGAAATGCCATTCCCGTACCCTTTGCGTTCGCGGCGGCAACGCTTCTGGGCACAAGCGCGGTCAACGCATCCGTAAAGCACAGCGCAGAGGAAATTTCCCAAGCGGTCAGCGATCACTCGTACCAGGGCAGCATGCTGGAACCAAATTCCGGCTTTAACGAATACTACGCACCAGACGGCACCATTCACGGCGTGGACTACAAGGGTGAGTGGACAACCAAAGAGGGCGAAATGTGCTTCGCTTATGGCCAGGAGCCCACTTGCTACGCGGTGAGCATTGACGGGCCATCCATGGTGCTCCGCCAGGATGGCGTCATCAAGGGCAACGGCATGCTGATTCAGGGCAATACCGTTAAATAAAAGCCTCGACCCGGCGCTCCCTTGGTTTAACGGCTCACTGAAGCGCCTTTTCCACCGCCTCCAGAAAACCAATCATATCGACCACTTGTTCCGAATCCGGGTCCACGGTCTTGCCTTTAAGATCGGCAGTGACAATGCCCCGGTCAACGGTGTCGGTCAATGCTGCCTTCAGTTGCACCGCATACTGGCTCAAAGGCTCGTTGCCTTCCCGCTCACCCAGGGTTTCCAGAGCGTTGCCCAGCGCAAAAATCAGGGCCGACGGGTTGAAATGAGCTACCTTACCGTCGCTCTCGAGATACTTCAGGTAAAGATCATGGGCGGTGCCATGGGGCGCCTCGAACAGCATGGTTCCGTCTTTGCTCTCGATGATTGAACTGGCCGTCGCCAGGCTTCCCCCGAGAGCGGCGGAAATGTCCGAGAAGATATCGCCGTCGAGGTTCTGGGAGGGATAAAGCGCATTTCTCGGTGGATCCGTGATCATCTTTTTAAGCTGGCTGGACGGCCGCATGATCATGAACGAGGGCGGCGGTGTATGCTCGCTGGCCAGTTCCCTGCGCACTTCGGTAATGACCTCGCTGTAGACTTCGTCGTACTCCATGTACTCGCGCTTGAGACCAAAATACACCTCTTTGTCCTTGCGGGAGGCATCCCGGAAGACTTGCAGAACCCAGTCCTTGATGGCTTCCCGGTCATTGGACATGAGCAGCATCGGGTCGCCTTTCCTGACCCGGCGGGCATGCTTCTCGTCACCGTCGACGATCACCTTGAGAATGCCATCCTCCTTGGCCGCCATGTTGAAGCTACCATACTGGTCGCCGCCCCCAGCGCTCATCCGTGAGATGGACACATGAGCCCCGCGGCCTGGAATGCCGAATTCCTTGAGTTGGTTCACCAGCTTGAGCAGCTTTCGCCCGGTGGTATTATCCGGCACACCCCAGAGCGCACGCTCCGGCGGATTGGAAACAATGCGGGCTGCCTGGGCATCAATCAGTTCGTAGTAGTAATTCAGCCCCAGGTCTTCAATCTGCTTCTTGTAGTCACTGTGATAGATGTCCTCGATCACCGAGCGCATGGCCCCATCGTAGCCGGGGATCACCGTATCCTTGAGGCCGAGGTATACGTCTCGTTTTTCTGCGATTGCACGCTGGAAAAAGCGATGCGCCCAGGCTTTCACATCCTCGATGTCATTCGTCGCAAGCAGCCACGGATCGCCTTTGCGAATCTCTCGCCGATGAAGCTCTACCGGGTCGCCGCTGCTGCCCACAAACATCAGCTTGACCACGCCGGTTGCCAGGGAAAGCTGGTTAAAGCTGTCCTTGATGCCGCCGAATTCCATGGTATCCACCTCAATGTCACGCCCGACCCACTGGGGGCGGCGGATGTTGAGGTTGCGGAACTGGATATCCTCGCGGGTAATATTGCCACTGATGCCCTTGCGGATCGCACCATTGGGGGACTTGGTCGCCAGCGGGTGCAGATTTTCGCCATCCACATCCGGGTGTTTCCTGAGCAAGTCCTCCAACTGCTGGCGGTTTACCGTCATGCCAGCGTTCTTTACACCCACTCCGTGGCGTTGGAGCGAATCGATGGCATCAATAACCACCTGGCCATTGGTCAGCAGCCGGTTTTCCGCAGACAGATCGATTTCCTCAAGCTGAATATCAAGCCGTGAGCTCACAAACTTCTTGAGAATGTGTTCAAACGCAACCTGAGCCATCTCGTCGCCGTGAAGGATTACAAGGGGCGAGGTCACACTGATTCTACTGTCCATGAAAATCTCCCTGCTGTTTGTTGGCCTGGTCAGTCCTGCTGCGATGCCGACTGCTTGATCCCTAGCCGTTCATTGACGGCATCCCGGATCTCCCGGTAACGCTCGGGATTTTTCGCCAGGAAATCCAGATTGTCCTCGGGGAATATCTCTTTTTTCTTTTTGCCGGCTTCCTCACTGGTAAAAATAGACGGCAAAAGCTGTTCAAGGCAACGTAGCATGACTTCCGGCGATACCGACGCACCAGGCGATGCACCCAGGAGCGTGCCGTAGGTCTTGTCTTTCGAGACGAGGATCTCTGTACCCATTTGCAGATCTCCATCGCGGATGATCTGAACCCGCTGCCCGGCCTCAACCGCTTTCCAGTTGAACTTCTTGCTCATGCCCGGTGCGAAACTGTCCAGCTCCTCGAACATGCTCTTTTCACCCTTGAAGGTCTCTGAAACCAGATATTTGACCAACGGGAAGTGCTCAATGGCGACATTCAGCAAGCTCGGGATATCGTGGAGGCGCATGGATCGGAGGTAGTCCAGGAACCCCCGGCCCCTCTCCAGCACCGGTTTAAACGAGGCAAAAGGACCAAACAGAAGATAATACCTATCATCCGAAACCCGCAGGTCCAGATGGGGAACGGACATCGGAGGCGCACCCACTTTCGCCTTTCCGTAAGTTTTCGCTCTGTACTGCTCGGCCTGTTCGGCGGTGATCTCGGCCTGCAGGAACCGTCCGCCGACGGGAAAACCGGTGAAGCGGCGCGCGAAAGGCAAGTGACTCTTTTTCAGGATCGGGAAGGCACCGCCGCCGGCACCGACGAAAAGAACGTCGGCCTTGTAGCGGCGATCAACGCCCCTGCTCTGGGTTTCCACAAGCCAGCTTCCGGCGGGGCTGCGATGCACTCGCTTGACGTGCGTCCCGTATTCAATTTTCACCCCAAGATCGTCAACAGCATGCTTGGCCATTTGCTCTGTGAGGGCGCCAAAGTTGACGTCCGTGCCCGTCTCGATAACGGTCGCCGCCATTTTCTCGTGTCTGGGCCGCTCCTCCATGGTGTATGGAATCCAGCTCTTGATCTCGTCGAAATCCTCGGAGTAACGCATCTGTTCGAAGAAATGGTGGGACGACATCTCATTGAACCGGAGCTTCAGTTCCTGAATAGACGGCTCGGAGACGATGGTGCAGTGCTTGGTCTGGTTGATAAACGATTTGGGGTCTTTGATGGCCCCTTTCTGGATCAGGTACGCCCAGAACTGCTTGGCCACATTGAACTGAGCGTGAATCTTCACCGCCTTTTCGACTGAAATAACCTCTTCGTCCACCGGCGTATAGTTCAGCTCACAATTCGCCTCGTGCCCGGTTCCGGCGTTATTGAACACCCAGGAGTTGCCTGCCCCGGGGCCGTCCAGTCTTTCGAGAATGGTGATATCCAGTTCCGGTGCCAGTTCTTTCGCGAGGGTCGCGAAAGTTGTGCCCATGATCCCTGCGCCAATGATGATTACGTTCATTAAAACCTACCCACGTGAGTCGAATGTCTGAACAAGGTTGGAAAAGTGTGTGTATTGACGGTAGCACGCTTCGGCAGACACGGAAAACGCGTGCCGAGCGTTCATTAACAAAGGAAATTTCTGAACAGAAGGGTCTACCCCTGTTTCGCAGTTTACGTTAAGGTAAACATGAACTGGCGGGAATCACACCAGATTTCGCCAGGCTGTCTACAATGACATTAACTACACTCCCACAAGGAGTGTTTGTTCCTCAGGCCACTACCCCAGGAAGAGGATTATGACAACAACAAAGTCCAAAGTTGTGTATTCCCCAGTGTTTACCGACGGTGCGGAGTTCCGGATTCCCACCTTCAAGCTCCTGAAACAGGACGGCAAGCTCTACAAGAGCGCCAAAGCTCCTGATCTCGACAAAGACAAGGCCCTCCGTATATACCGGGCCATGGTCACTACCCGAATTCTTGACGAGCGAATGCTTGCTGCCCAACGGCAGGGCCGCTTGAGCTTTTACATGCAGTGCACGGGCGAAGAAGCTGCCGTGATCGGCAGTGCCGCAGCACTGGATGATGGCGACATGATCATGGCGCAGTACCGGGAGCAAGGTGCCCTGGCCTACCGCGGCTTTACCATTGATGAATTCATGAACCAGTTGTTCGGCAACGAGATGGACTATGGCAAGGGCCGCCAGATGCCGGTCCACTATGGCTCGAAGAAGCTGAACTACATGACCATTTCCTCGCCGCTGGCCACCCAGATTCCCCAGGCCGCAGGCTATGCCTATGGTCAGAAACTGCGAGGCGAAGGCCTCTGCACGGTTACCTATTTTGGTGAAGGCGCCGCCTCCGAAGGCGACTTTCATGCTGCCCTGAACATGGCTGCGGTTCATCGGGTACCGGTGATCTTCCTGTGCCGCAACAACGGGTATGCCATTTCTACGCCGGCCGCCGAACAGTTTGCTGCCGACGGCGTTGCACCCCGGGCCTACGGCTACAAGATGGACGTGATCCGGGTGGATGGGAACGACATTCTTGCGATGTATCAGGCCACGCAGGAGGCCCGAAAGCTCGCCGTGGAACACAACCGCCCCGTATTGATTGAGGCCATGAGTTATCGCCTGGCTGCCCACTCCTCCTCCGACGATCCATCCGGCTACCGGAGCAAGGATGAAGAAGCCGTGTGGCGCGAGAAAGATCCGATTCTGCGTATGCGCCTCTGGCTGGAAAGCAAGAAATGGTGGAGCGAGGACGACGAAAAGCAGCTCCAGGAAAACATGCGCCGGGAAGTGCTCGAAACCATGAAGCGAGCCCAGAAACGGCCACCACCGCCGCTTGAATCATTGGTGAGCGATGTCTACGACGAGGTGCCACCTGCCCTGGCTGAGCAGTTCGACAAACTAAAGGCGCATATCCGCCGGTACCCGGACGAATACCCGAAGAGTGCCGAACACGCCAAGGGAGGGGCCTGAGATGACCAAGATGAATATGCTCCAGGCCATCAACAATGCCCTCGACACCGCAATGGCGGAAAACGAGCGAGTGCTGTGTTTCGGTGAGGATGTCGGCGTCTTTGGCGGTGTTTTCCGTGCCACCAGCAACCTGCAACAGAAATACGGCAAGGCCCGCTGCTTCAACACGCCTCTAGTAGAGCAAGGCATCATCGGGTTTGCCAACGGCCTTGCGGCCCAAGGGTCGGTGCCGGTGGCCGAGATCCAGTTTGCCGACTATATCTTCCCGGCATTCGATCAGATCGTGAACGAATCCGCCAAGTTCCGCTATCGTTCAGGCAACCTGTTCGACGTGGGTGGGCTGACCATTCGCGCGCCTTACGGCGGCGGCATTGCCGGCGGCCTGTATCACTCACAATCACCGGAAGCCTACTTTGCCCACACCCCGGGTTTGAAAATCGTGGTGCCGCGCAACCCGCATCAGGCCAAAGGGCTGTTGCTCGCAGCTATCCACGATCCCAACCCTACCCTGTTCTTCGAGCCCAAGCGCCTGTACCGGGCCTCGGTGGGTGAGGTGCCAGATGAAGACTACCGCCTGCCTCTGGGCGAGGCCGAAGTCACCAAGGAAGGCACGGATGTAACGATTCTGGGCTGGGGCGCCCAGATGGAAGTGATTGATCAGGCCGTGGAACGGGCCGAGAAAGATGGCATTTCCTGTGAGGTCATCGACCTCAGGACCATTTTGCCCTGGGATGTGGAAACCGTCGCCAACTCCGTGTTCAAGACCGGAAGGCTGGTGGTCACCCACGAAGCTCCCCTGACCGGCGGATTCGCCGGTGAAATCGCCGCCACCATTCAGGAGCGCTGCTTCCTGTATCTGGAGTCTCCGATCGCTCGGGTAACCGGGATGGACACCCCCTTCCCGCTGGTGCTGGAAAAAGAGCACCTACCCAACCACCTGAAGGTCTACGAGGCCATCAGGGCGAGCGTTGAATTCTAGGCTGATATCAGGACAGGAGAGCGACTATGAGTGATTTTATACTGCCCGATATCGGCGAAGGTATCGTGGAATGTGAACTGGTCAAATGGCTGGTGAGCGAAGGCGATGTCATCGAGGAAGATCAGCCAGTGGCCGAGGTAATGACCGACAAGGCCCTGGTGGAAATTCCGGCACCCTACAAGGGCCGTGTGACCCGCCTTTATTACAAGGAAGGCGATATCGCCAAGGTCCACGCCCCGCTGTTTGAGCTGGTGGATGAGAGCGAAAGCGATGGCCAGGCGCCGGCGGCCAGTTCTCCGGAGCCTGCCGAAGCAAAGCCGGCTCCCGAGGCGGAAAAACAGCCGGCCTCCGGCGCCGAATCGGACGATAACGCCACCGAAGACTTTATCCTGCCGGATATCGGCGAAGGCATCGTTGAGTGCGAGGTGGTGGAATGGCGCGTTGCCGAAGGTGACGAAATCGAGGAAGACCAGCCTGTTGTGGACGTTATGACCGACAAGGCCATGGTCGAGATTACCGCACCCAAAGCCGGGCGTGTGACCAAGCTTTACCATCAACAGCAGGCTATGGCCAAGGTTCATGCCCCGCTGTTTGCGTTCATTCCCCGGGATCGTGAAGAGCCGGAGGAAGCTAGAACCAAACCGGAGCCCGCGGTTCAACTCTCAACCGCGACAGCCTCGCCTGTCGCTACGGCCAGCCGACAGCGTATTCCGGCCAGCCCTGCCGTTCGCCGTCTGGTTCGGGAGCATGAGCTCAACCTCTCGGATATTCAGGGATCCGGCAAAGATGGCCGTGTTCTGAAAGCCGATGTACTGGCTCATATCGAGGAAGGCCCGAAACAGGCCCAGAACCAGGCTCCCGCCGACGATGCGCAAACGGCCACCACCAGCAGTGCCCGCAGGGTGCCTGCCGCCGAACAGGAAGCGCGAGTCGAACCCATCCGCGGAATAAAAGCTGCGATGGCGAAAAGCATGGTCAAATCGGCCACCACCATTCCTCACTTTATCTACAGCGAGGATATTGATGTCACCGATTTGCTCAAGCTGCGGGAACAACTGAAACCGGAGGCAGAAGCGCGGGGCTCAAGGCTGACGCTCATGCCCTTCTTCATGAAGGCCATGGCCCTGGCGGTTCAGGAATTCCCGGTTCTCAACAGCCAGCTCAACGATGACGTCACGGAGATTCACTACCTGCCCCAGTGCAATATCGGTATGGCGGTGGATGGCAAAGCCGGCCTGACGGTGCCGAACATCAAAGGCGTGGAAAGCCTCTCGTTGTTGGGCATTGCCGACGAGGTTGCGCGCCTGACCGAGGCAGCCCGATCCGGCCGCGTCAGCCAGGAAGACCTCAAGGGCGGCACCATTACCATCTCCAACATTGGCGCATTGGGCGGAACTTACACCGCGCCCATTATCAACGCGCCGGAAGTGGCCATCGTTGCCCTTGGGCGCACACAGAAACTGCCCCGGTTTGACGCCAACGGCCAAGTGGTGGAGCGCGCCATCATGACCGTGAGCTGGGCCGGCGACCATCGCATTATCGACGGCGGCACCATCGCCCGATTCTGCAACCGCTGGAAGGGCTACCTGGAATCGCCCCAAACCATGCTCCTGCATATGGGCTGACGTTTCATCATGGCGCAGAAGACGCAACTGCAGCAGTTCTACATACCCGAAGAGCAGTCGATCTACCTGCTCAGCCATGATGATGCCAAAAAGCTCAAGGACTGGGTGGCGCTCTGCGCCGCCCAGCTCCGCCAACTGGGCTATGAAGACATAGAACTCATTGGCAAGGGCGCCTATGGCTTCGTGTTCTCTGGCCGCCTCCCAGGAACCGCGGTCGGAGGCCCGGAACATGTGTTCAAATTCACCCGCATCAACCTGCCCCGGCACCTCCAGGACCGGCTTGAGGATGAAGCCTACATTCTGGAGCAGGTCCGCCACCCCAGGGTGCCACGGCTGATTTCCTACCAAAGAGCCAATAACCAGCCGATTCTGGTGATGGAGCGTGCTGCCGGATTAAATCTGGAAGAGGTTTCCCTGCGTGATGGTCGTCTGAAACCACGGCTCATCATGCGCATTGCGGACCAGCTGGCCGACATCCTGCGAAACCTGCGCCGTGAGAATGGACCGGCTGGCAGACCAATCGTTCATGGCGACATCAAACCTTCCAATCTGGTCTTCGACGCCAGCACCGAAAACATTGCCCTGATTGACTGGGGCTCCTCCGTGTTTGCCCAGCTGGACGCCAACCAGCAGTTCATCACCGCCAACGTGATGGAGCTGATGTCTGACAACCTCCAGCAAACAAACGCACGGCTCGGGGATGTGTATTTTATCGGCGAGGAACAGCTCAACGGCGGGCTGTCGTCTCCCCGTTTCGATGAACAGGGAGCAGCCGGCACGCTCTATGCCTTGGCGTCAGCCCAATCCTGCCGCTTTGGCCATCGGGCCATCCCGGCCACCTCACTGGGCCTGCCCATGGAATTCGCGCGCATGCTGGATGGCATGCTGTCACCGGATCCGGAAACTCGCCGTAAGGCCGGCGATTACTATCTGACAGAGATGCCGCGTATGGCCCGCACGGTGATGATTGATCTGCCGGAAACCCCGGTCGCGGCCCAGGTACCCGTGTGGGTGCGTGCCTCTGACCAGGAAATTGACACCGTGGTTTACAGCTCGCGTAAATCCTTTCTCAGGGAGGAAGGCGCACCGGAAACCCTCAACGACGTCAATGACGTACAGCTGGACCGCTACTACAAGAATTTCATGCAGGGCATGGGCGAAACCGAAAAGGCGTTTCTGGCAGCCGTGAGCCGGCTCGGGCGCTACCCGGTGGAAGGTGGACTGGCCGTGCGCTGGGAAACCGATGGCATCTACATCGACACTTCCCTGAATCTGCACGATCCTGCCTTGAAGTCGGCGTTTGTGCAGGCCGTCAACAATATGGTTTTCCTGGCCCAGGCCATTTACCGCAAGGGGATTTTCAAAAGCTGTCTGTTCAACGCCCGCAATACCTTGCACGTTGATCGCGATGAACCAACCCACCCCTTTGTTGTATCACCCGATATGAAATTGCACTACGAGGTAAGCCCCGCGCCTGAGGTTGAAGACGAAAGCCGGGTCCACTCTTACTTCGAGGACGGCCCGGACCCGGAGGAATTCCTGGTGTTACCCGACACCATTATTCACGCCCTCGAAGAACTCAACGCTATTCACCACACTGGCATGATCATCTTCGAAGCCCTGCCCCGCCATCTTAAAATCCACAGCCACTATCGGCTACTTGATCCGGACCGGGAACAGGAGTTCCGCCGATTGTTGGACGTAATCCTGTCATCGGTGGAGCAGATTACCGGCCTGGGCGTTTCCGGGTTCATGAAGATGCCCTACAAGGACACCCGCTTCTTCCCTCACATCGAACGCCTCCCTGAGCGGTATTACCCACGCAATCCAAGGACCGAGATCGCGTAAACCTCGGCCCAGACTCGCTTTTCCATGTCCGATTTTTCGGACGCAATTGTCCGGCAAATCAAACACATTCAGCCCAGCACGCCGCCAACTGTCCAGTACACCGGACACTTCACGCTAAAAACGGGAAAGCAAACCCTCCATATCATTAAAAAACTCTTATTTTCAGTGAGTTGGCTAACTGGCACGGTTTCTGTATTCAAGCCGGTCACAATTATAAAAACTGCCTGAAGAACAAATCGTTAAGTATTCGGTTTTTCAACCTTGCTCGGACAATAATAAGGAACAACTATGCGTTTACTCTTCCTGGCTCTTTTGCTGGTCAGTCCCCTGTGTTTTGGCAAAACCGTCGTCGTCATCCAGAGTTACCACCTCGAGTACAAATGGGACGCGGACTATATCGACGCGGTCCGGTCCGTGCTCGGGCAGGATCACGACCTTCACGTGTTCGAACTCGACACCAAGCGCCTGTCGAAACCGGAATGGCCACAGAAAGTGGCTGAAATCCAGAGCAAAATTGCAAACGTTAATCCCGACGTTGCCATTCTGGGTGATGACAACGCCTTTACGTTGATGGCTGACCACCTGGTCGCCCAAAAGATTCCCGTGGTCTTTCTTGGTGTGAATGGTGGCCCCGTTCAGCACCCTACCCTTGAACACCCGCTGGTCACTGGCATCCTCGAACGCCCGTTCTTCTCCGAGAGTATCCGTCACCTGAGAAAGATACTCCGGCAGAAAGAGCGTTTCCTGGTTCTGATGGATGACTCACCTACCATGCGTAATGCGGTGAACGAATACTTTGGTGACAAGCGCCAGGCCACGATCTACGGTTCCGAACTGGACATCGTTCTGACCAACGACAGGGACACCTGGTTGGACACGGTCGTAAATGCCCACGAACGTTATGATGCTGTTGTGTTGGGCACCCACCACACCATCCGTGACAAAGATGGCGAGTACGTCATACCCTACGATCTGCTGAAGGAAGCATTTTATCGGGCTCAGCTCCCACTGTTTTCATTCTGGGATATCTTTGTTGGCGAAGAACAAAGCATCGGCGGATTCACTATCTCGGCCAAACAAGAGGGGCTCACCGCAGCCAGGCTGGCCTCGTTGATCCTCAATGGCATGAGACCCGATCAGATACCGCAGCTTAAATCCCTAAGTGGGCATTACGTGTACAGTGCGAGCGGCCTTGAACACTGGAATCTTGATCTCTCCCCCATGATTGCGAGCCAGGCCAACTTTGTCGAGTAACCGGGGCGCCGCTCAACCAGAGACGGCTGCGCCCAAATGAAACACCGGCCTTAAGGCTTCAGGTTTCAGTAGCGCTGCCGATAATCACTAAAACAACTTACTGAAGGATGACGTTTTGGCTTCCTCTGTCCTCTCATCTATAGAGCGTAAATTGGGTGTCCCAGGGAAACTGTTGATTGCGCCGGTATTCATTCTTTTGCTCTTTGCCTCGGTAACTTTTTTCAGTGTTTATGAATTCCAGGAACTAGACCGTCGAATGAACACCGTCGCCAGGGACTTGGCACCGGACACCTCTATTGGGACCGAATCGGTCATCAGCGTCTATCGGATGCGCCTGCGTGTTTTCGACTATTTCACCACTGGCGATGAAGAAACCCTTGCCCACTTCGGCGAGCTAGAAGCCGAGTTCAATGAGGTGATGGCGAGAGCGCAGGAGAACATCCAGGACCCTGGTGCGGCCAAACTGGTGGATCGGATCAAGACCACCACCGATGAATACATCAAGGCATTCCGGAACGAGCTGGTTCCGGCCAAACGCCAGGTCCTGAAAATTATCAAGGATGAGCTGGACGTATACGGTCCAAATGCCACCAAGGCATTGCGGATGGCCCTTAACGGGGTTGCCAACAGGGAACCCGAAAGCGATTTGAGGGCCGGCCTCGAGCAACTGCTGAACGATGCCATGGTCATGCAATTGACCGCCCAACGCTACCTGACCAACGGCGATGAGGATTCCCGCAAGGCTCTCGGTTGGGCCATCGAAGACCTGACCGATGCACTGGAGCTGCTGCAACCTGAAAATGGCCCGGACTTTGTGCAGGTGTACATGCAAACCGTTGTCGAAGAGCTGGCAAACTATCAGGCTGCAGTTCAGAGAATGGTGGAACAGCAGAATATCGTCGTCAGCGTCAAGGCAGACCGACTCGATGTACTCGGGCCCGAAATCGCCCGCATGGCGCGCGAGTTGGAGGCCAGTATTTTCGCGTCTCTCGAGATGGAAGCGGATGAGGCAACGGCTGCCACTGATCTTGCACTCAAATTCATGCTCATCGCATTTGTGGCTTCTGCGGTTCTCGGATTGATCGTTGCGGTATTGATGAGTCGCTTGATGGGCTCAAGCGTGAAGCGTGCGAAAACAGAAATTCTGGGCTACCTCGACGACATCGCCAACAATAACGGCGACTTGTCCACCAGGCTGACCCCGGGTCGCCCAGACGAAATCGGTGACTTCATCGACGCAGTCAACACCTTCCTGCAAACGCTTGAGGAAACGATTTCCCGAATTGTAACGGCGTCCCGCCAACTGACCGGCGAGTCCGAATCACTTTCCGGTATCACAGAGCGTACAACGGCCAATTCGGAGCAACAGCGCGACCAGATCACGCAGGTGTCTGCCGCCATGCAGGAAATGGTGTCCACCTCCGAAGAGATCGCCTCGAACACCAGCGAAACTGACGAATCGGCCCGTAAGGCCTCATCGCTTGCGGATTCCGGACAAGAAACCGTTGGCTCAGCCATCAGGGCTGTTACGAACCTGGCCAATCAGGTTGAGAAGGGGTCTAACCGGATCCAACAACTGGAGAACGAATCGGCCGAAATCGGCAATGTGCTGGCTGTCATCCAGAGCATTGCTGAGCAAACGAATCTCCTTGCGCTCAATGCCGCCATTGAGGCGGCTCGAGCCGGTGACGCCGGGCGGGGATTTGCCGTGGTTGCCGATGAAGTTCGAGGACTGGCCAAGCGCGTTCAGGAATCAACCGTCGATATCGAGCGAATTGTGTCCCAGCTCCAGAGTGGCGCGGCCGGCGCAGTAGTGGACATGAGCAAAGCCAAGCAGATGGCCGAAGAGGCCAGCGAGGAGGCAAGCAAGTCGGGCGAAGCTTTGACGGACATTCTCGCGGCGGTTAACAGCATCGTTGAAATGACCACCCAGATTGCAAGCGCGACCGAGCAGCAGAGAGCGACCGCCGCGGAGATGACCCAGAATGTGGAAATAAGCAGTGGCGCAATTGAGGAACTGGCCGGAGACATTTCACAGGTGAATCAGTCAAGCCGCTCTCTGGCGAACATGGCTGATGAATTGAATACGCTCGTGCGACGCTTCAGGGCCAGTGAATCCTGAACACACAATGGTTGCAGATGTTAACCAATTCACGAGAGCGCAGATGATTACCTGATACCTTTGGGTTTCAAGTTACACAATGTAACCGGAAACGGACTGCCCGGAGGTATCCCGCCATGACGCGCTCTCAATCACCCAGGAAGCAAGGCGCTCGCGGCCCTGTCATTGCCATGCTGACAGCGGCTGCCTGCCTCGGCACTGCTCAAGCCGCCGAACCCGAGAAAGTCATTTTCGCCGCCGAAAATGCACTTTACGGTGCCGGTCATGATATCGGACGGGCGGATGGCTGGATTGATGAGCAACTCCGAGCTGCTATACGCGCCTATCAAGCTCAAAATGGGCTGCAAACCAACGGCAACCTGGATACGGCAACACTGAAAGCGCTCGGCGTGACCAAAACATCCAGCGCACCCATCACTGCAAATTCAGTCGGCAGTCGAAAGGCGTCATTGGAACAGCTCGGTTTGTCCCTCCCCGAGCCCGCGCCCAATACCCCGACCATTGCCAGGGCTGAACCAAAGCCTTCGCCAGAACCTACCCCGGCCCCCATTCAAAAATCTTCCGAACAGGGCGAGCCAACAACTTCGCTCGATGCCGAACCTGATGAAAACCAGATAGATACTGAGGGAACTTCGAAAAAACCTGAAGTGAAGGCACAAGAAAAAGTGGCGGAAGCAGCCCCGACAACACCCGAGCCGGTAGCTTCAGAGCCCCCTGCTCCCATTTCAGCTCCAGCTCCCGTGCCGGAACCTGCGGTCGCCGAGGAAACTTCACCAGAAGCCACCAAAGAACCAGCCCCGGTGCTGGCCCAGCTCCCTTCAGAGCCCACCAGTGCGGGCCCTACCGAACCGAAAGCAACGGAAATGAAGAAAGCCCAGCCAGTCGAAGGAGAAAACACTGCATCGAAAAATTCCGCGGTTGCCGATAATTCTCAGAGCACCGGCGGCGGGTTTTTCAGCGTCTTGTTCGATTTCTTTTTTGGCTGGCTGGTGTGAGCGTCAGCTCTGCAACCGGTCTTTAAAGACTTTCCAGTCAATCACGTTGCCGTCGGAATCGAAGTGGACGTATCCGCGGAAACTCGGGTCATCTTCCCAGGCCTTCACAAAGCCTACGGTTTCACCGGAGTCTGAGACGATCTCAAAGGCTTCGCTGCGGGCATTGGCAATGTCTTTATCAGGCTCTGTATCTGAACGCTTGAGGCTTACGGAGGAGTCTAGGGGCAAGTTGCTTTGAAGGAATTCCTGGATCATCGTCGAGCTCTCCTTTCAGGGTGAACCGGTCTGGTTCTGGAGGTAGCGTAACTATAGGACGATCCGGTAGAAGAGAATACAGATTCAGATCAATTTTCTTAGATTTTTTCGAGATAAAAGGGCTTTAAGAACAATAGGATATTTCATTATTGTGACAGTCTGTAACCTTCTGGACTGATTATTTTTCAACCAGTTCAGAAGGTTACCGAGAGCAGAGTCGATCAGTCACGAGGATCAGAATTTCCAGAACGGAGTGCTCAGTTTCTGTTCAACCAGTTCAGGGGAAAATCCCACATCGTTCAGCAACCGACGATCCATAGTCATCACCAGATGGATAAAGTTGCGCTTCATCCGCCAGCCTTTGTAAAGCGAAGCAGCTCTTTTCATTTCATTACTCCTTGGTCAACCCCAGAATATTGGTCTCCGAAAACCGGGACCTTGTTTAATTAGGGTCCTATTCTAAGCTTGACGAGGAGCTTTCTGAATACTTGGAAACCCCTATAAACAGGGGCTCCAAGCATTATTGGGTGTCAGAATTGTGTACTTTTGATGGCAGTCTTATGACGCCTTGGCGTTTGAAAGTAACACTTGGTAAAGGTCATCTTTCAGCTGTGCGCGTTTCTGCTTCATGCGGTGGAGTTTGTCATCACCGATGGGAGAATCCCTCTTTTCCAGCCCTTCAATTTCGTGGTCGAGATGCGTGTACTCCTGAAGCTTTTCGTTGAACTTGAGATCATTGTTCTTGAGTTCCTGAATCAGTTCTCGGTACTGCGGGAATTCTACGTGAAGCTCATGGCTGGAAATGCCCATCGTATTCCTCTCCTCTTCTTTGCAGAGTGTTGATCAAAGCTGATCACCTTCAGCATAGACGAGCGTGCCAGTTTCTGGGCGTCTTTGACAAATCGCTAATTACGCACGACGTTGCATGGGTATAGCATGGTAGTACGTTATCCAGTTACGCCTCGGGACACTTGCGAATGACCTTTGCACGAATTACCGGCACCGGTTCCTACCTGCCTGAAAACATCGTTACCAACAAAGACCTCGAGAAAATGGTCGACACCACCGACCAGTGGATTCGCGAGCGCACGGGAATCGAAAGACGTCACATTGCCGTCGAAGGCCAGACCACAGTGGATCTTGCTGAGCAGGCTGCAAGGAATGCCATTGATGCCGCGGGCATCAATGCACAGGACATCGATCTGATCGTGTTTGCCACCTCCACCCCGGACAAGATTTTTCCGAGTTCCGCATGCATCCTGCAGGCGCGTCTTGGCATCCATGGCTGCCCCGCGTTCGACATACAGGCGGTATGCAGCGGATTTGTATACGCCCTCGCAACAGCAGAAAAATTCATCAAAACCGGAAGCAGCAAGAAGGCCCTGGTTATCGGCGCCGAGGTGTTCTCCCGCATCATTAACTGGGAAGACCGTGGTACGTGTGTCTTGTTCGGCGATGGCGCCGGCGCGGTGATCCTGGAGGCCGACGAAGAAACCGGCATCCTTTCCACCCATATCCATGCCGATGGCCAGTATGCCGATTTGCTGCACGTTCCCTGCGGTATTGCCGATGGCTACGACCAGGTCAAGGCCGGGCGAGCGTTTGTGGAAATGAAAGGCAACGAAGTGTTCAAGGTGGCGGTCAACACCTTGGGCAAGATCGTTGATGAAACCCTGGCAGCCAACCAGATGCAGAAATCCGAGATCGACTGGCTGGTTCCACACCAGGCCAACCTCCGAATCATCTCGGCCACGGCAAAGAAACTGAACATGTCCATGGATCAGGTTGTCGTGACGGTGAATGAGCACGGCAACACGTCCGCTGCATCTATCCCCCTCGCCCTTGATGTGGCTGTGCGAGATGGGCGGATTAAGCGCAACGAGGTGCTTCTCCTTGAGGCTTTTGGCGGCGGATTTACCTGGGGCTCTGCACTGCTCCGTTACTGATCGGCCAGCTTTCTGATCGCCACTCGTTTTGAACCAGAGGCGGGCTTCAGCTTTTGTTGAAGCCCGTTTTTCATTGTGTTTACCGCACCCTGTCAGATAGACTGTATTTTTATACAGTACCAATAACGCTCACTGCGAGGAATAACCATGGCAGTACAAGCAGTCTACTTTTCTGATAGGGACGGCCTGGATATGGCACTGAAAAATCCTGAGACGATGCTGTTCACTTCAAAAGCCGAAGCCGACGCCCGGGACAAAGTGCTCGAACTGGCGGAGGAAATTCAGGTATTCCTTGGCCGCAAGGTTGAAGGCCTGGGCGACGATCTGGCCGAACGCTGTGCCATGGCCATAGCGGAGGACAAAGACCTGTTCCAGAAAGCTCTCAAAAAGCCAGAGCTGCTGAACGCAGAACAGGAATAGCAGGACAGGGGCGGCGCGGCCGCCCTTCTCTCATGCCACGGCTACCCAGTTGCCATTGTCGTAACGCGCTACGCCCCGGCCAGACATCCGGTGCAGACTGACCCACTGGTTTTCCACCAGAGCCGCCACATCTGGCTGGCGACGCAACACAGATTCGATCCGATCTTCCGGCGCATCAATCAGAACAGTAAGACGAACCGGTTCATGGCGCCAATGAGTACCATCGTGAACCGACTGCAGCGGCAGGCCAATTCTCAACCGTGCGTTATTACCTTCGACAACGCCGACATTCCCGCCAACCACGGAGTGCAGGAGCTTGTTACCCGAGCCATACACTTCGGGAACCGTTACCGAAGCAAAGTACTGAAGGTTGATCCAGTTGGCGACGATCATTGGTGCCGCCAGCAAAGCCTCCAGAAGACCGCCATCTTCGTCCAGAGTCGGATCGTAATCGTGCAGGAATACGCGGCCGGACAGGTTGCAGCCCCGGGTCCTGCTGCGCTTCGCGAAGATGATTGCCGCGTTATTGGCCAGCCCCCACTCCGGACGAACCTCTGACCAGTCCCGGGTCCGGGTTTCCATGGCCTGCTTGAGGTTATCGTCGTCCAACCCGTTCAATTTCAGCGGCGTTGCCCGCTCTTTTCGAGCCCGGATGCCGGCTGTTTCGAATCCGGCTTCCAGATCTGCCAGGTGCTGCATGTGCGAATCCGGGATAAGATGGCGATCAGCAATCGTTACCTTGTCCGTCGCGGTGCAGTGCTCGGCAGCGACCGCCCAGGTGAAGTCCGGAATTCTGATACCTTCGTCGGCAAGCCCCGCCCTGACCTGTGGATCATTGACCAGGCTTGCTGCAAGCCGGGCGTTCACGCCGCCGCTCTGGCCGCCACATGCACCACAGTCGAGACCAGCCTGGTTCGGGTTGTTATCGGTATGACAGCCATGGCCAACAAGTACCAGCAAAGGTGCGAAACCACTGGTCAGAGACATCCCGCGGAGCATATTGGCCGCCAGCGCAACCCTCTCGGCATCAGAGAGCGGGTCGCCTCCGTGGCTATGGACCAGACGCCCCTCTACACTTTGGTCAGGGCGGGTTTTGTGGCCCTTTTTCAGAGTGTCTTTCACCAGTTTCCAGGCCCAGGCCAAACCGGTGGTCTCAACCAGCGTGAACGTCGACAAGCTGGTGTATTTCGCCTTTCTGACTGATTCACGGGCGATCTCTCTCTGATCGAGAGAGCGATTCACTGCCAGATCCTCTCGCAGGCTGCCCTTGGTATCAATCAACCGGAAAGACGCGGGCAACAGGCCCGGCAGTCGGCGGGCCGGGGCAAGCGGTCCGTGTTGCTGATGATCGATTGGCATTCCGAAAAAACCGGCGAATCCGAGCGTCTGCACGTCGGGGCACACTGCTTCAAGGTGGCGTCGCATCACTTCGGAGCGAACATCGATACAGAAAACCGCCTGGACTGCAGGAATGCCACGCCCGGAGTCTGGCAACGCCTGCTTGAGCGGCGCAGATTCAAGTGCCTGCCACAAGGTGCGCTGGTAACCAATCTCGAAGGCACGCTGCCACACCCACAGCCTGCTGCGGTCATCGTAGGCGCCCCTGCGACTCGCACAGGCTCTCTGCCTCTGCCACTCTGCTTTCTGTGCCGTCGAGGCGAAGGCTACCCCTGCGGACTCCCAGACCAGCATGATCGCTAGAATGTCCTCACACCGATCGGATGAACGCCCCTCAAGGCCTGCCCGCCAGTCTTCTCCGCGACACCAGGAGGCCCAGCCGTTCACTCTCAACAACAGGCTATGGCACAGCGCTTCCAACTCATCTCCACGAGCGCCGATCCGATTCAGCGCCTCCTGTACTGCCTGATCCCTGCCGTCCGGAACCGTCTTGAAGAACGCACGGCCCCCTTTCAACCCGGTCGTAAAATCAAGCGCCAGATCCTGCCTGACTGATTCAAGCCAAAAACCGAACAACCCCCCATTGGCCTGGTTGCCCGAAACGGACCATCGGCTCTGGCGCTGATCGAAAAAGGCGCCGCAAACGCGAGAAACCTGGTCGCAAACGATGTCAGTCAGAACACCGGCCTCCTCGTGGGCATTCGCAACCGCAACGGTATCCAGAATGGAACCGCGCATTGGCGCAGTTATCGCCCCCTTTCGACCCAGCCAATCAAGGTACCAGGCGGTATTCCGCTCATCGCCGCGCTCCGCAATACTTGCCCTCAGATCGTCTTCCCGAATCCGGCCACCTTCCCAGGCTTCTCGATAAAACTCGGTTGGCATAAGCATACTGAAACCCGCGCGCTCGTTGAGCACCTGATCAACCCGCGGGGCCGGAAAATGTCTCAGCCCCCAGAACGGATTCACCGCTATCCACTGATCGAGAGGCCAGACAGGAGCGATCAGGTCGCAGGCCTGTTTAACCGGTTTACGCCAGTCATCGCTCAGCCACTGCAGTTCCGGTAACGGGGCGCTTACATCGCTCATGATCTCTCCTCCAGTCTGAACGGATGATGCGGAACCCTGCGGAACATGGCCGGCACCTTCAAAGCCTCCGCCGCCAGGAAGCGGGTCAACCGATCAAAGGGCAATTCCAGGTAAAGCCCCTGACGAAAATGAACGCCCAGAGCACGGGTGGCCGGAAAGCGAGCACCGAATACAATCATCAAAGAGCACACGGCGAGCAGCGTTACCAGAGTGGCGCCCGTTCCCAGAGCAATGCCGGGGATGGCAAACCCTTCCTGCTCGGGAACGGCCGGGCCGATGAGAAGGTGCAACAATGAGTACAGCGGAACCAGGAGCACTGCCAGTCCCGCAAGCTTCAGCTTCACCGCTTTGGTTGCTCCGGCCGGGATGCCCATGGCGGCCGCCGATACCGCCAGCACCAGCAATGCTCCGAAAACCGGATTGTTTTCCACGATCCACGGGAACTGAACCAGGATCGCCGCCGCCAACAGGCCGGTAAGCCCGGCCCAGGAGAGCCGGTTGGCAGAGGGAGATTCGGGAAAACGCGTTGCTGCCGATACGGCCACCGTGCGACCGGAAGCCAGGAACGAATGCGCCTTGTACAGCGAATGGGCCAGTAGATGCAGCAGTGCCAGTGTGTAGGCCCCCATGCCGATTTCGAACAGCATAAAGCCCATCTGCGCACAGGTTGACCAGGCAAGGGCATGTTTGACCGAGTACTGGGTCATCATGGTGAGAACCGCAACGACGGCCGTCATGCCGCCGATCACGAGCAGAATCATGTGGCCGGCCGTAAAGCCGTCGAACACCGGGAATAAACGAAGCCAGAGGAAACCGCCAAGATTGATAACCCCGGCATGGAGCAGCGCAGACACGGGCGTGGGAGCCTCCATAACGCGGATGAGCCAGCCGTGAAAGGGAATCTGGGCGCACTTGAGAACCGCCGCCAGAGCCAGAACCACCGAGGCAACTGTCAGCGCTGTTGAGCCACCGGCTCGGGCGCCCTCATTCTGGATGATGTCTGGCAGGTAAAAGGTGCCGTAATGCAGGTAGAGCGCCACCACACCAGAGACCACCAGCGCATCCCCCACCCGGCTGACGATGAACTTCTGCACCGCCGCCATTCGCGCCTGGGGCCGGTCCTGATAGAGGGTGAGCAAATGATGCAGGGCCAGACTGACACCAATCCAGGCGCCTGCCAGAATCAGCAGATGATTGGTAAACACCAGTACCAGAACAGAGGCAACCGTCACCAAAAACCAGGGAAGAAAACGGTCACGGCCAGGGTCCTGACTGAGGTAGTTGTCTGCAAACCGAAGAATGACCCAGCCGATAAACGCCACCATCGTGGCCATCCAGACCGCTATCCCGTCTGGATACAGGCCGAAGCGCCCACCCAGGGTGGCCAGACGATTGCTGTCGCCTCCTGTAAAGGGCTGAGTCAGGAGGAGGATTCCCATCACGACCGAAACGGCCATGGAAGCCAACAATGCCCATCCGGCAAGTCGCCAGCAGTGGTTCACTTTCAGAGGATTCTTCAGCCAGCCAGTCAACCCGGCAAGCAGGAAGAGACCGACCGGAAGCAGCAGCCAGAGTGCGAGGATCGAGAGCAATGAAAATTCGGCGATTGGATTCATACTTGCAAACCTCCTGATTGCAAGTACTTTGCCGATCCTCGTCACATATAAAAAATGGTTTATACTTATCAGATCATTCGTTTTTAGAGAACGAAATCACATGAAGCTGAATTACCATCACCTTTATTACTTCTGGAAGGTCGCGCGAACCGGCCACCTGACGCGGGCAGCTGACTCGCTGCATATTTCCCAGTCGGCGCTGTCGGGTCAGATCCGCAAGCTGGAAGACAGCCTGGGACACGACCTCTTCATTCGCGAGGGGCGGCGTCTCAAGCTGTCTGAAGCCGGGAGAATGGCATTCTCTTACGCCGAGGAGATCTTCCGCCAGGGTGAGGAACTGACGGCATTATTCGCCTCCGGCGCTCAACCAAACCGCGAGATACTCCGGATCGGGGCGGTGGCCACCCTCTCCCGTAACTTCCAGGAAGGCTTTCTGCAGCCGCTGTTGAACCGGGAAGACCTTGAGCTGAGCCTGCAGAGTAGCCACATGGATGAGCTGCTAAGACGCCTCTCGGCGCATCGACTGGACCTGATCCTCGCAAACCAGGCGGTACAGGGAGATGAACAGAATCCCTGGCGGTCACGGCTGATTGCCAAACAGCCGGTCAGCATCATCGGACCACGGGGAATAGACGTTCAGGGCGATTTTGTCGACGTACTCCGTGGCCGGAGTCTGATTGTGCCGGGCCCGGACAACAACATACGCCAGGCCTTCGACCAGTTGTGCGAGTATCACAAGCTGCGTCCCAACATCGCCGCCGAGGTGGATGACATGGCGATGATGCGTCTTCTCACCCGGGATACCGGTCATTTCGCCATCATGCCTCCGGTGGTCGTGCGGGACGAAATGAAGAGCGGAACCCTTGCAGACTACGGCGCCCTGCCGGGCGTCTTCGAGGAGTTCTATGCCATCAGTATCCGGCGCCAGTTCGAGACGCCGGCACTCAGGGAACTGCTATCCCAGACTCAGGACAATTACCTGACCCGGACGCCGATTGGTCATTCTGACTAGCCCGAGTGGCGAAAAATGTCATCCATAAGGCTGACTTACATCCGTATACTGAAGCGGAAAGACCACAATAATAACGCCGGACATATGATCATGAGCCAAGCCAGCCTGCGAGAACACCCGTCCATTCTGATTATCGGTAGCGGTTTTGGTGGTCTGGGCATGGCCATCAAACTGAAACTGGCCGGATTCAATAACCTGACCCTGCTGGAAAAAGCCGACCGGGTTGGAGGTACCTGGCGTGATAATACCTACCCCGGTGCCGCCTGCGATGTGCAATCCCACTTTTATTCATACTCCTTCGAACCCAAGCACAACTGGTCGCGGAAATTCGGATTGCAGCCCGAAATACTCGGGTATATGGAGCACTGCGTTCAGAAATATCGCCTGGGCAGTCACATCCGGTTTAACTCCGAGGTGCAGGAAGCCGCGTTTGACGACGAAACAAATCAATGGTCGGTGACTCTCGCAAACGGTGAGCAGCTGACCGCCAACGTACTCATCACCGCCACCGGACAGCTCAATCAACCTGCCTGGCCAAACCTGAAGGGCCTGGACCTTTTCCAGGGCAAAATGTTCCATTCAGCCCGCTGGGATCATGATTACGACCTCTCCGATAAACGAGTGGCGGTCATTGGAACTGGCGCGAGTGCCATTCAGTTTGTTCCGGAGATTGCATCGAAGGTAAAGCAGTTGGACCTGTTTCAGCGCTCGGCGGCCTGGGTCCTGCCCAAGCCGGATCGGCCTTTCAAGCGCTGGGAGCAGACGCTGTTCCAGAAAGTGCCGGCCTGGGATCGCCTTTATCGATACCTCATTTATTGGAAAAACGAGAGTCGCGCCCTCGCTTTCACCAAATTCAGTGGCCTTCTCGAGTATTACGCGAACATGGCAAAGCGGGAGGCCAGAAAACAGGTCACAGATCCCGCCAAGCTGAAAAAGATCATTCCAGACTACAAGATCGGCTGCAAACGGATTCTGATTTCCAACGACTGGTATCCGGCCATCAACCGGCCGAACGTGAATCTTATTACCGACCCTATTGACCACATTGACGAGTCCGGCGTCATTACGCACGAAGGACACCACCATGAAGTGGACGCAATTATCTGCGGCACTGGTTTTCGGGCCTCGGAGTTCCTGTCACCCATCCGGATAACAGGCCGGGGCGGAAAGACCCTGAACGAGGCCTGGCAGAACGGCGCTGTGGCGTTCAAAGGCATCACCGTCAGTGGCTTTCCCAACATGTTCATGCTCTATGGGCCCAACACCAACCTGGCCCACAACTCGATTCTGTACATGCTTGAGTCCCAGTTTCGCTACGTGCTGGAATGTCTGGAGGCACTCGAAAAGTACCCTGACTCCGCCATGGACGTCCGACAAGACCGGCAGGACCGCTTCACCCATGTGGTTCAACAGGGCCTGGAAGACACGGTCTGGAGCTCTGGCTGCACCTCCTGGTACCTCGATGAGCATGGGCGCAATACCATCAACTGGCCGGGATTCACCTTCACCTACCGGTTCGCCACCCGCCGGGTAGACACCGCTGATTACCAGTTTCTTTACCCCGGCCAGACCGCGGGGTAATCGGGTGAAAGCCTTTGCCCTTGAACCTCGGCCATATTCATAGGATGATTGGGTTATCGGTTGGAAGGATGATATACACCATGCTGGAACGTATTCGCAAAGGCTCGCTGGTCGAGACCGCTATCGAGAGTCTCAGAAACGCCATCGAAAAAGGTGACTGGTCGGTTGGCGATCGCCTGCCCGTCGAATCAGAACTTTCCGAATCCCTCGGAGTAAGCCGCAACACGGTTCGTGAGGCGGTTCGGGTGCTGGTACACGTGGGGATGCTGGAAACCCGCCAGGGGGATGGCACATACGTACGAGCGACACGGGACGCCGGGGAGACACTGCGGAGAATTGCCCGCACCCAGCTGGCGGAGCAGCTGGAGGTCAGGATCATGCTGGAAACGGAGGCCGCCAAGCTGGCAGGGCACCGGCGGACAGAACAGGATCTCCGGCACATGACCACAGCCCTCGATGCTCGCGCCAAAGCGGGAGATGACCTGCAGGCTCGCATCCGGCACGACGAAGCCTTCCATCATGCCCTGGTTGCCGCTTCTCATAACTCAGCGCTGATCGAGCTCTACGACTACTTTTCCCACGCTGTCAGCCAGACCATCGAGCAGACCGAAACCGACGCAGACCTGCCGGAACCCTCCCAGGAAGACCATGAACTCCTGCTCGCGGCGGTCCGGCGTCAGGATGAGGGCAAGGCAGAATCCCTGGCAAGGGCGCTTTTGAAACCCAGCCTCCAGGCCTTGAAGCGTCGGGAGTCCTGATTCATGAAGTTCCGGATCGACACCTTTACCCTGCTGCTCCTGGGCGCCATCGTATTAGCCACCTTTCTGCCTGCAACTGGCCAGGCAGGCGAGGCACTGGCCACCGCCGGAACGGTCGCCGTCGCCCTGCTCTTCTTTTTCCATGGCGCAGCGCTGTCCCGGGACCAGATTATTGCCGGTGCCACCCACTGGCGGCTGCACATTCTGATCACTTCGCTCACCTTCGTATTTTTTCCACTTGCGGTGCTGCCGATTAACGGCCTCAGCAATATCGCACCATCCTGGATGCCGAAAGATCTTGGTTTGGGGTTTCTTTACCTGGGCGTCCTGCCGTCGGCGGTGTCCTCTTCCATCGCCTATACCGCGATGGCGCGGGGCAATGTTCCGGCGGCAATCTGCAGCGCAGCCGCCTCCAATGTCTTTGGCATGATGCTGACGCCATTCCTGCTGTTGCTGTTGGTAAGCACGTCCGGCGGTGGGGATTTCTCCGTAGCGGAAGCCCTGAAAGACATCGTTCTGCAACTGCTGCTGCCTTTTGCGATTGGGCATGCGCTCCGACCATGGCTCGGCGGATTTCTTGGCAGAAACGAAACACTGATGGCCCGATACGATCAGTGCGTGATCTGGCTGATCGTCTACTCCGCTTTTTCACATTCGGTAGAGAGCGGACTCTGGGAGAATCTGCCCCTGCAGGCCATCCTTTTCGCCATTGCGCTGTGCCTGGGCTTGCTGCTGCTATTCATGGTGTTTGCCAGGTTCCTGGTACGGCGATTCGGGTTCAGCCTGGAGGATGAAGCCGCGGTGGTGTTCTGCGGCTCCAAAAAGAGCCTGGCGTCTGGTCTGCCCATGGCCAAGGTCCTGTTCTCAGGGCACCCGGGCTTCGGCATGATCGTGTTACCGATCATGTGCTACAACCAGATACAGGTTATCGTCGGAGCCTTCCTGGCCCAGAAGTACCGGGATAAAATTGAAAGGGCGAATGCAGAGAAAACGGGTTGATCTGGGCGGCGAAATCAACCGCCACCCATTCCGCCAAAGAGTGTGGCAAGAATCGCCAGCCCTACAATCCAGCCAATCACCGCCGGCCAGAAATTGACCATTTGCGGTGGCTGTTCGCCCTGCTCTTCAGCCATATCGGGTTCCGGGTAATTCCGATCGTCGGCCGCCTCAGGCGCCTGCTCCACAGTGAACCAGTCGAACCACTCACCGAGAAACTGGGCCACCGGCGCCGGAAAGGTACCGTTTTCCGCCATCGGCCGTATCTGGGGCTCCAACTGGCGACCAATCTCGCGTCGCAACCGCGGCTGATCGGCGGGCGGCTCGTCCAGAATGGCTTTCCAGATGCCCGGGTCCTTGCTTCTTGAGGAGTCATTGAGCAAGGCCTTGATCTGGATAACCACCTCACGAACCACCTGGCCCTCGTTGGCATCCAGCGGACGATCAGGCTCCTCGTCCTGCACCTCGCGATGCGGTTCAGTCTGAACCGTGTCAGAAGCCTGCTTTACCGGGCCCGGATCGTCCCCGACTGCCTCCCGGAAAGCCGCTTCCAGGCTCTTTGCCTCGTCTTCCGAAGCAAACTTGAGCTGTTGCTCATACGCATCCTGGATCTTCCGGCGATCGCCGGTCGGCTCAATTCCAAGGATTTCCCAACAATTCATAAAGCTGCAACTCCCGGGCCTAGATTTATTACATTTCAGAGAGACAAACTGTCTGTAGTCCCTTACGATAGGACCTAATCATAATAAAACCGCTTTATCCTTTTTTCTCGGCAGATTATAGAACGTCAACCATGCATCAATCGACAAAAACGGCAGGAATGGGTGACCGCCGCCCTCTGGCAACCTGCTTCGGCATCAGCCTTGCCCTGTCCGCCCTGCTTCCGGCTACCGCGCTCGGCCAAACTGACACACCTGATTTCATGCCCGGCTTGCTTGCCCTCGAAGGCGAACAAAGCGAAATCCCCGAAGTACTGACTACGACACGATTGCGCCAGTCAAAACTCAGGGTTCCCGGCACCACCACGATCATCACCGGCGACATGATCCGTGACCTCGGCATCATGAACCTCGTAGAGGCATTCCGGCTGGTTCCGGGCATGGTGGTTGGCTACTGGGGAAGTACCAACCCGGTGGCAACCTATCGCGGTACTTCCCAATACGAGCAACGCCGCCTGCAGGTTCAGATTGACGGGCGAACCGCCTACAGAATCAGCCTCGCAGACGTAGATTGGCTGGGCATGCCGGTGGCACTGGAAAATATCGAACGTATTGAAGTGAGCCGGGGCCCAAATTCCGCCGCCTATGGCATCAACGCGTTTCTTGGAAGCATCAATATCATTACCCGCTCACCGCAAGACACGGCGGGGGTGGAAGCCTACACCTCGGTTGGGTCCCGTGGTCACCTTCGCACGTTTACCTCCGTGGGCGATACCGATGCCGACAAAAGTTGGCGGTTGTCGTACGAGAAGCGCAAATCCAACGGCTTTGATAGTCAGATTGATGGCGGCCAGGAGATCCCCTTTCACGATGGCCACGACATCAACAACTTCAATTTCGACAGCGTATTCCGAATTGACCGCCAGCATTCGGTTGACGTGCGAGCAGGCGTTCTGGATGGCGTAAATGAAGAAGATCTCGAGAAGTCCGGAAAGCTGGGCGCCACCACAAACCCGGACATTATCATGGATGACTACTACCTCCATGTCCGGTTCGACGGAGCGACCTCGCCCGACCACTTCTACCATATCCAGGCGAGCTATCAGAATCAGCGACAGAGGCAGCGGTGGACCGTTTCCGCGCCTGCAGCGGAGATCAATGCCCTGCTGCCGACAGGGTTCCCACCCTTCCCCGAGGATCAGGGTCCGTTCATCGCTGACCTGAACGAAGACCTGGAAGAAACCCGGCAGGAAATTGAATTCCAGGACACCATTATTTTCAGTGACCAGTTCAAGCTGGTCTCCGGTGTGGGCTATCGCAAGGACTCGTTCAATTCCGAAACCTTCTTTAACGGTAAAGGGGACAATTACCAATCCCGGGTATTCGCCAACGCTGAGTACTCGCCCTTTCGGTGGCTGACCTTCAACGCAGGCGGCAACTGGGAGCGGACCACGACCACCGATGAAGACTATTTTTCCCCCAGAGCCGCGGCAAATTTTATCCTGAACAACAACCACGCGCTGCGGTTTGTCTTTTCCCGGGCGGTCCGCACACCGGATGCCTTCGAGCAGAATCCGGACTGGTCCTATACACCGACCAACGTTCAGCCACCCTTTGAAGCACTGGATGGCCAGAGAATCAAAGTGGAAGACATCCTGGACCCGACTACGTCCACTTACGGGCAGGAGTTGGAAGAGGAGTGGATCACCTCCCGGGAGATCAGCTACTTTGGCCAGTTCCATCTGGAAAGTGCCCTGCTCTCGGTGGAAGTGCGCTACTCCAACGACGATTTCCATGACATGATCAGTGGCGTCATCAACGAAGAAGAATGGTATATCGCCAACAACGTTGATCTTGAGCAGGAAGGCGTCGAGCTGGAAACCTCGCTGGAGTTTTCCGGAACCAAGCTCCGGGCTACCTACGCGTATCTTGAGCAGGAAGGCAGATACACTGGCGACCCGGCCGCGCTTCCGGTCGACAAGCAGGAACGTGCCGTAGATCTTATGGGCCGTCTCTCCGCCCGTGACTCCGGTAGTTTTGCCTGGATCCAGGATCTGCCAATGGGCTTCATGACCTCAGCGGCCATGTACTGGACCAATGAAGTGCGCAATACCCGGTTCGAGCGGGCCGATTTCAGGCTCGCACGTCGGGTGGACAGAACCAACTACAGTTATATGCTGGCACTGACGATCCAGCATTACCTTAACCCCAAGCCATGGATCAGCCCTGACAACCGGATTGAGGATCAGAACCAGTTTTTTGTTGAAGCTGGGATTCGTTTCTGAATTTAACAAGGAAAGCGTGAGCCCTGGACGGTATGGAGCGAAGTACAGGCAAGGCAGATCAAAAACGGTCCATATGTGGAATCCGGAGTCTTTTCCCCAAGACCCTGTGCATTCTGCTGCTGACCGTTTTTTCCGTGTTTTCCGGCGCCCAGGAATCGCAAGGAAGAGTGGTTTACTTTGCGGGTTCGGGCAATGCCCCTCTCGACCAACACCTGATTCAGCTGCTGAGAGGAGAGCTGGCTCCAGCAACATCCCTGATAGAAATTACTGATGATCAGCTGGCCACCCTTGATTCCGGGCCGATCATCAGCGTGGGGCCCGCCGCCTTCTCCCGGGTCCGTCAGGCAAACCGCTCGGCACCCATATTGGCCATGCTGGTGGACAAGTCCTTTATCTCGGGGTTTGCAGAGCGGTCTCCGGGCCAGATCACCGGGGTGCTGTACAACGTACCCCTGATCCGCCAGGCCCTGACAGGGAAAGCCATCCTGCCCCAGGCCAACAAGATAGCCCTGCTGGCAACCGCAGACTCGGTGGAACTTTACGAACCGCTGATTGATGAGCTACCGGCCTATGGCATGTCGGCCAGAATATTTCTGGTAGAAAGCAACGACAACCTGATCTCAACACTTGTCCGGGCCCTGGGTTATGGAGATTTTCTGTTGGCCGCCCCAGACAGTGCCATATACAACCCCAGAACCATCAAACATATTCTGCTGACCGCCTACCGCCGTAACCAGATCGTCATCGGCCCCACTCAGGCTTATGTCAAGGCAGGCTCCCTGGCCTCCAGTTACGCTCCGTTCCCTGAAATGGTTGAGATGGCTGGCAGCTTTTTATCGACCTTTTTCGAAACTGGTGCATATCCGGAACCCTCGTATCCGGAAGAGTTTCGGGTCGAGGTCAATGCCCAGGTTGCACGTTCTCTGAACATTCCCTTGCCGAGCCGTGAGGATATTGCCACACGGGTGGATCGACAATTAGCGATTAATGGGGAGGCGTCTGATGAATAACAGCCACAGACAACAGCGCCCCATGTCCCGAAAGCTGCTGCTCCTCGGAGCTCTGCCAGCCATAGTCATGTTTATCGTGCTGATGGTGTTCTTCACGTCTGTGCGCCTTGAGGATGCGCGCCGGGATCTCTCCGACAGCAGCCAGATGCTTGCCGACAGCCTCGCCCCTGCCCTGGAATACGCCGTTGTCTCTGGCAACACTCTGGCACTGGACCAGATCCTTTCCCAGTCGCTGCGTCGCAGCAAAGCCGACTGGATCCGGGTTTCTGACGTTATGGGAGACCAACTCGGCTTCGTTTCCCACGAACCGATCAACCCGGGTGAAACACCCGAGCGCTACCAGATCTACGAAGCCGAGATTCTCCAGCAGCCCCTGGAATTTGGTTCGGAGCGCACTGCGGAGTGGTTTGAGCCAGACTATGGCTTTGGTTCCGGTTCTCTGAGGGTTGGCACTGTTCAGGTTGGCGTAAGTCAGGATGTTCTTGCCGAAAGGCGGCAGGATATTCTCTGGACATCGATCGCCGTTGGCGTGGCCCTGCTGCTGTTCAGCATTCTGATCATCAATCATTTCCTTGGAGCAATTCTGGCACCGATACGGGACCTCGCCGGGCGAATCGGTCAACTCACCGATGGTGACTACCAGGAACGTCCCCTGAATACTCACCAGAGTTCGAAGGAGATCGTTGCCATTGAAGAGCAACTCAACCAGCTGGCTCATCACCTGGCCGGCCTGAAAACAGCACGGGACCAGACCCTCGCCGCCTCCGAAGGTGCCCGGGAAAAGGCCGAGATGGCAAATCAGGCAAAATCCGAATTTCTGGCAACCATGAGCCATGAGTTGCGTACGCCCCTGAACGGGGTGCTTGGGATGGTCGATCTGATCCAGGAAGAACCGCTTACCCAACGCCAGCGCGAATACCTCAACACTGCCCGCCAGTCCACCGAGGATCTGTTGACCGTCATCGGGGACATCCTCGATTACTCGAAGATGGACAGCGGCACCCTGAAGCTCGACAGCCAGGAGTTTAACCTTCGGGAACTGATTTCCAACTGCACCGCCACCTACCGACACCTCGCCGAGCAACAGGGCCTAGCCCTCAACCTCAAGTTCTTTGGCGACTGGCCGGACAACCCCGTTGTCATCGGTGACCCCGCACGTCTGCGGCAAATTCTGGCGGGGCTGGCTGACAACGCCATCAAGTTTACCGGCGATGGCTTTATCAATATCCAGGCAGGCTTTTTCGCCCTGGAAGACAACTGCATCATTCTGAATTGCTCGGTCAGCGACTCCGGGTCCGGCATTCCGACCGAGCGCCTTCACGACATTTTCAACTCCTTCGAACAGGTCGACGGCGGAAACAGCCGGCTATACGGGGGCACCGGGCTTGGCCTGTCCCTGGTCCAGCGGCTGGTTGAACTCATGGGCGGACACATTCAGGTGGAAACGGATCTGGGCAAGGGTTCCTCGTTCCGGTTTGAGCTGCCCTTCGAGTTGGCGGATCGACCCAGCGAGCCCGAGCCCTCTGGTACACCGCCAAGGGAAACGATTAATGGCACCAGCCATGCCCTGGTGGTGGAAGATAACCCGGTAAACCAGCGCGTTGCCACGGCTATGCTCAAGCGGTTGGGTTTCCATACCGATTCCGCCAACAACGGCAAGGAAGCACTGGACAGGGTGACCACTAACCACACGGGCTACGACATCATACTGATGGACTGTCAGATGCCCGTGATGGACGGATACGAGGCCACCCGCTATATCCGGGAATGGGAGCAGAGCAACGCGCAGATTGGGACACCGATCATTGCACTAACGGCAGACGTTCTGCCCGGCACGGAAAAGAGTTGTCTCGATTGTGGCATGAACGACTATCTGGCCAAGCCTGTTCGCAAGGAAATGCTCCGCGAAGTGCTCAGCCGCTGGATCAAGCTCTAGAAAGGTTCCGGCGCCCAGAACCGGACGCCGGCACTAAATCACGCCACCGGTTCGCGCATGGTGACAAACTCTTCGGCAGATGTCGGATGAATGCCCAGGGTAGAATCAAACTGGGCCTTGGTCGCACCAGCCTTGATGGCAACCGCCAGCCCCTGGGTAATCTCACCAGCGTCCGGACCCACCATGTGGGCACCCAATACTCGATCAGTCTCGTCGTCTACCACCAGCTTCATCAAGCTCCGTTCGTCACGACCACTGAGGGTGTATTTCATCGGGCGGAACTCCGAACGGTAGATCCGCAGTCGATGCCCCGCTTCCCGGGCCTCTTCCTCGGTCAGCCCAACCGTTCCGATGTTTGGCTGGCAGAATACGGCCGTTGGAATCGCCGAATAGTCCATTTCGCCTTTGCCATCGCCGAATAAACGTCTGGATAGCACCATGCCCTGTGCCAGGGCAACCGGCGTAAGCTGAGGAGTTCCAATCACATCACCCAGCGCAGTAATTGAGGGCACGGCAGTCTGGAAGTGATCATCCACGACAACATGCCCCGAGGCGCTGAGCTGAACGCCAAGATCAGTCAGACCAAGACCGTCAACCAGGGCACGACGGCCGGTTGCCGCCATCACCAGGCCAGTCTCCAGGGTTTCGCCATTGTTAAGTTGAACCCGGTAATGGGCATTTTCGGCCTCAACCGATTCGATGGTCACCCCGAACTGCAGGTTTACGCCTTTTTTCCGCATTTCCTGTTCGGTAAACCGTCGGATGTCGCCATCAAACCCGCGCAGGAACAGATCACCGCGATACAGCAAGGTTGTATCAACACCCAACCCGGCCAGGATGCCGGCAAACTCTACAGCGATGTAGCCACCGCCCCAGACCACGGCCTGCTTCGGCAGCTGCGGCAGGTAGAACATCTCGTTGGACGTAAGAATGCATTCCTTGCCGGGCACATCCGGAATCACCGGCCAGCTGCCGGTGGCTATCGTGATGTGTTTGGCCCGATAGGAGGTATCCCCGACCACCACGGTATTGGCGTCTGACAAGGACGCCGTTCCTTCGATGATGGTCACACCGGCGTTTTCCAGCAACCGACCATAAATGCCATTCAGACGCTCGATCTCGGCATTCTTGTTGGCAACCAGCTTCGGCCAGTCGAAACTGACATCGTCGAGTGGAACCTGCCAACCGTAGCCGGCTGCATCTTCCAGCTCATCGTGAACGTGAGCGCCGTACACAAACAGTTTCTTGGGCACGCAGCCAACGTTTACGCAGGTTCCGCCAAGATACCTGGATTCAACCACGGCCACCCTGGCGCCCCGCTGGGCAGACATCCGCGCGAGGCGAACGCCGCCGGAGCCGGCTCCGATAACGATCAGATCAAAATCCTGCTGGTCAGACACAGCTTCTCCCGTTACACATTTTAAAATCAGGTTTGGCCGGAGGTGGCCGTTTTGGTTTCCGGATGCACTTCCCTGAACAACACGTGATCTTCGAAATCGCCGAGCTGAATCTTGCCAAGGCTCCGGAAGCCCTCGGATTCGTAAAACGGCAGATAACGGTTGTTACCCGTATCGAGCACCAACCCGCTGCCACGCGGGTTCTCGGCACAGAGTTTTTCAACGGTTTTCAGCAGCAAACGGCCGTAGCCGCGATTCTGGTATTTGGGATTAACCCCCATCATGGGCAACTGATGCGCCAATGGTTGTGGCAACATGTCGCGAATTTTCTCGTGGTAGTCCAGATACCGACGTGTAGAGGCAAACCCCGTCGTCAGCACCATACGAATCCGCCAGCTGATCTGATCAGCCAGGTTCATCCTTAATTCGGGATCCCCGATGAACGCAACGGCCACAAGCGTGTCGTCAACCATCACGCCAATGGCATCCTGTTCGAGCTCAAAATAAAGGTCTATCAGCTCCCTTATGGTCGCCCTCACCCTCTGATCGTAGCCGGGGCGCCGGTGATCAAACAGGTACTGGAACGTCGGTTCGTTCCGGTAGGCGTGAAACAGAATGGATCTGGCTTCATTCCGCGCCGTTTCGTCCAGGCGAACAATGGCTGGCTCGGATTTGTTCTTGTTGTCGCTGCCGTTACTCATCGCTTCCCTCTCCTGCGTCAGTTCCGGACAAAAGGCCCGGAATCTGGTTTTCAGAATCAGATGGCCAGTGTGAGACGAACGGAAACCCGCCCTGGCTCACTGGCCCTGTCCATGGCCGCCTGGTCAATGACGACACCATGGTTGCCATTCAATCGCTCTAACCAAGCGGCAACCTCTGCAAAAGGCACATTCTCAAGCCAGACTCGGATGGCGTCTTCACCGCTGGGCTCAAAGCGCTGAAGTGACAGACCCGCCTCCCCGGCGGAACGGGTCACCAGCGCCATCAGGGCACGGCCATCCGCAGGTTTGTCTGCCGACGCCGTGGTGCTGGCACCGCCTGTATTGCCAAGACGCTGAATTGTCCGCTGGTTTGCCTGCATCCAGGCCAGCAATTCGCCGGCATTGTCTCTGGCAGCTTCCGCCTGGTCGTAGAACCCGGCCGCCGGTCGCCAAACGGCAAAATACAGAAGGCCAAGAAACACAGCGATGGCCAGCACCACCAAAGCCTGCTGGTCGCGACGGGGCAACTGGTCATACTGAGCAATGAGTTTGCCGACCGCCGGCTGATCCTTGATTCGGGAAAGCATACCTTAACCTCCTGAGACCGTCAGGCGGCCGCGGGCGCCGCTCGCTTCGTTCACCACCGAACCAATCTGCGCCTCCAGCCCCTGGTTCGCGAGGCCGTTGCGCAGAGCGCTCAAACGGTCATAACTATCGGCTCTCACGTCTACGACCAGCTCACCCCGTGAGCGGCTGTAATTCACTGAATTGAAATTCACTCCCTGGCTGCCCGGCAAACGGGAATACTGTTGTCCGGTGTATTTCATCAGGGTAATAAAGTCCACTTCCGGCCCACTTGCGCCGGCAACCCGCAACTGGCCTTCGATCACGCGCCGGACGTTGCCGGCATGGGTACGCCGGTCATTCGGAAACGCATCGCGATAGATTGCCATGGCCTCGTTTCGCAGTTTTTCTGCCTGATTCTGATAGTAGAATCCCATTCCGGCATTCAACGCCACCTGAACCACGAACCAGACGGCGGCAACTGCGATAAGGGGTTTCCATGGTTTGAGCGGACTCGCCTTGCCCGATTTGGACGAGAACATGCCCTGGCACAGGTTTACCGGTTCGCACAGATGATGGTGATGGGCGTAGGCCAGCAGTTCCAGAGGCATGAGTTCAAGAACTTCCTTGCGAACCGCAAGCCGACCAGAACCGTTCAACTCCGAGATGGCCGATTGCTGGAGATCAAATTCTTCAGCGGTGCCGTAAAGCGTGACCGGAATTTCAGCCACCACTTCCTCCGCAGACGGTGCAGCCAGCGTGTGAGCAAACATTCCCAGGTTCGCAGACTGCATACTCAGCCACTCACCGCGTTCGCTCACCATCATTGCCGTTTCGCCATCCAGGCAGACCGACCAGCCGCCTTCGGTGCGCGGCAACAATGAGGCATCCGGAAAAATCGCTTCCAGGCGAACATGCTCCCAGCCGCTGAACAGATTCACCCACTGCCCCATCCGTTCGCGATCAATGGCCGCTACGCGGTAGCCGTGATCGGTATGGGCGCCCAGCGCCAGATGAACAGAATCAATGTCCTGGGCAATCTGCTCCTCGACAGCGTAGGGCAACGCCTGATTGATAAAGCGGCTTTGCTTCGCGGGAATATCAGCCAGACAATAAATCGCTTCTTCGCCGGGGATAAGGCCGATCAACAGAACATTATCCAGTGCATTCTGGCCGAGGGTATGCTCGATGGTTTCCCGACTGTCGCCTGCGCCGCGAGCCTGCGCATCGCCACTGGCATCGTGCAGGACCCAGTTGAACATCTGGGCACCGGGGTCCTGGTCAGCGTCCGCAAACGGCGGTATTGGGCGGACGTAAAGGCGATAAGACATGATTATCCTTCTGAAATTGTGAAAGGCTCTTTGGTGATTCGGTTTTTCTGCCCGATATCCCTGTTAACCGTCTGGACTTCGCCTTCCGGAGTCCGGAACACGGTACTGACCATATTCACGACACGGTTATCGTAGGTAATCCGCGAGGCAACTTCAAAAAACCGGGTCTGCAACCCCAGTCCAACCGACTTGAGCCCGAGCCCGGCGAACTCTGGTAACGCCAGAAAGTCCTGGAGGTTCTCGAACCGTTCCTCTTCCCGCTTCTCAAGAATAGACGCAGCCTGGGCGTCCGTCAGCTCTTCATGGAGAGAGCGGATCACCATGGCCGTCGCGGTGTTCACGTTGATCCCCGCACCATTTACAGGAAGTGCCGCCACGTGGGGCCGCAGGGCCCGATAAATCTCTTCGGTCATGCCTTCGATCAGGCGCAATTCGGTCACCGTGGTAAACGGCTGGTTGGCAGCCCGGTAACCCTGCTCAGCCATCAGATACTGGCCATCCTCTGCGCCGTACGCCGTGACGGTCTGGTCGTTGGGGTCGATCCAGTCCACCAGCGAATCCACGGAAACTGCAGTAATCCCCAGTGCGGCAAACAGCTGAACGAAACGATCTCTGACGATGGGATCCACCTGGCCATTGGCGCCGACCAGGTCGTTCAGATTAAGCCGGCCTCCAAGGTCGTCAATCTGGACCTCAGCCACACCATTGTCATCCAGCGGCAGAACGGCTGCATTGGCGGCCCAGAACTCGTCAAGGCTATCGACCATCAGGTTTTCTTCCTTGTCCTCGTCATAATCCCTGCGCAGGATCTGGCGGGCGAACGCCTCGGCGCCAAGTGCGATACTCTGGCCCTGCTGTTGAGCCAGATAATGTCCCGCCTTGAACACTCGCAAGCTCTGCTGCTGGGTCATCCCCGAAGCAAGCATGACCACCAGAGCCATGGCCAGCAGCACCATGATCAGAGCAACGCCGCGCTGACGATTCGATAACCTCGGGGTCTGGCCCATCGCTACCTAGCCTCCCTGCCCCGTTGCACCGGTATTCTCTCCGGTTTGTTCTCCGGTAGCCTCTTCTTCTGTGCTTTCTTCTTCCGCTTCGCTGGCAGCCTGGTTGGCCTGGTTTACTGCACCCTGGGCAACGGCCGGATCAAAATCCGGTAATGCAAAGGTCCGCACCAGCGTTCCAAAACGCTCATGTTCCAGAGTCACTTCCATGCCCAGCGGCAGTGGAATATCAGGGCGGCTACCCGGGGTCAGTCCGGCCATCACCTCATCGGTTGGCCATTGCGGTTGCCAGCTCCGGTTGGCATCCAGAAACCTTATTTCCAGGCGCTTTACGCCTTCCAGCAGCAGCACGTCGCGGCTGTCATCTTCCTGGCCCTGATCCACCATGGGCCAGTACCGGCGCCGCAGTTCGCTGCCAGTATATTCCCAACCGACACGCTGCAGGCCACTGCGGCGAATGCCCAGGGGGTTACGCCAGCCCTGCCGGGTCAGCAACAGGGAAAAGTCGTCCGCACGGCTGGAGAGCGCTGGCTGGAAATCCCCGTAAATGTCCCTGGCCGGCCGGTTGACCACCTGCATGATATCCCGCTCAAGCAGGAGCATGGACCGCTGCAAACCGTCGAACTGTTCCGCCAGTTCGTTCACCCGATCGCGGGAATTGACCACTCCGTTGATAACCTGCCAAACGCCAAGCCCGATAACGGCGGTGATGGTAACCGCGATCAAAACCTCCAGCAGGGTAAAACCACGTTGTTGCGGATGGCAGCTGTGTGCGGACGGGAACCTCATTGTGCCCCCACGAAAGCCGACAGGGTATGGATCGGCTCCGGCGTCGCGCCTTCCTCGCGATAACGGGCAACCGTAACCTCCACACGACGCATCTTCGCCTCGGCGGTTGCAAGAATCGCGGTGGTCACCCGCCAACGATACGGCCCGAAGTCGGTATCCTTGGAGTTCTCGGAGATGCCCGGAATGTTTTCCTGCAGTCGAATTTCGTTTATTCGGTTATCTGCCAACCAGCTCGCCAGGGTTTTGTCCCGAACCCGTTCGTAACTGGAAATGTACTGGCTTCCAACTTCGGCCGCAGCCGTTGCAATCAGGCCGAACACAAGCAGGGCAATGAGTACTTCGATCAGGGTAAACCCTTTCTGCGTCCTCACCCGCTGCTCCCCTCATCGCCCGGTTTGCGCCAGTCCATGGGCGACACCCCATCCGAGGCCAGAACGTGCATCGTGTCTGACCCGTTTCCGATAGTGAACTCAAGCTCGAACGGCGTTGTCTCGCCACTGGAGAAAAAAACGACGTCCGGCAACAGGGTAGCTTCGGATGATGCCAGCCTGGGCGCGTCGCTTTCGATGAACTCGGTGACAGTGAGCCATTCCGGCAGGCTCCGGGCCCGGAACATACGCTCACCGGAGGCCTTCCAGTCGCCAGTCTGATCCTGGTAAGCCACGAACTGGTAGCCGTCTTCCTCCAGCTTCAGGCCCAGCTCCAGGTTATTCAGAACCGCCTGCTCCGAGGCCGTCTGCATAAGCAGGTACAGCTCCCGGACCTCATTTTCCAGTTCGCGCTGCTGGGAGCTTCCCCCCATGGTAAACACGGCAAGAGAAGCCAGCAGACCCACAACCACCAGGACCACCAGTATTTCAATCAGGGTGAAACCGGTCTGTCGGGATCTGACCTGCACAGTGATTTAGCCCTCGGTGTCCCAGACGCTGATATCCGCAGCGTCGCCGTCGCCACCTTCCTGGCCGTCAGAGCCATAGGAATACAGATCGTAGGGACCTTCGGTACCCGGGCTTACGTACTGGTATTCAGAACCCCAGGGATCCTCCGGCACGCTCTTCAGGTAACCGTCGGAATTCCAGTTCTTGGGCTCCGGGCTGCCACTTGGCTTGGAAACCAGCGCCTCAAGACCCTGCTGGGTGGAGGGATAATGGCTGTTGTCCAGGCGATAAAGGTCCAGCGCATTGGCAATGTTGCTCAACTGGGTTTCCGCCACGGTGACCTTGGCCTGGTCACTCCGACCCATGATGTTTGGAGCCACGATGGCCACCAGCAGGCCCAGGATCACCATCACCACCATGATTTCAATCAGGGTAAAGCCGCGGTTACGGTTGCGTGAATTGAGGTTCTTGGTCGTCATTGTCTCACTCGTTATTGGCATGGATTGCTTTGGTCCGGGCTCGTCAACTGACACTCCGGCGCGGGTTTCATCCCACGAGATTACTCATATTCAGAATCGGCAGCATGATGGCCAGCACGATGATCAGCACCACCACGCCCATCACCAACAGCATCATCGGCTCGAACAGCCCCACAATCGCAGCGATCTTTGATTGGAGGGTGTTTTCCTGCATGCGCGCGGTTCGTTCCAGCATGCTGTCCAGCTCACCACTGGCCTCCCCGCTGGCGATCATGTGCAGCATCATCGGCGGAAAATACCCGGTCTGATCGAGGGAACGGTGCAATGAGCCGCCTTCGCTGACCTTTCTGGCTGCGTCCCGCAGTTCCTGCCGCAGAAAATCGTTGGATAACACCTCACCGGCAATGCGCATTGCCTCTACCAGCGGCACGCCACTGGTCGTCAGTATGCTGAGGGTGCTGGCATAGCGGGCAGTGTTAACGCCACGAACCATCCCTGAAAACAAGGGGAGATGTAACAGACGTTTGTGAAACCGCAGTCTAAACCCGGGCTTGGTCAGGAAAAAGCGGAACACCATCAATGCGGCGACCAGCAGTATAAATAGATAGACACCGTAATCCGCCAGAAATTCCGACACCGCAAGCATGGCCATAGTCAGCGTTGGCAGCTCCTGCCCCTGCTTCAGAAACACATCAATGATATCCGGCACCACGTAGGTCAGCAGGAACACGACGATGGCAATGGCGACGATACTGAGAATGATGGGGTAGATGGCCGCCAGCTGAATTTTCTGGCGAGCCTCCTGACGGTTTTCGGTGTAATCCGCCAGCCGGTTCAGAACCAGATCGAGATGGCCGGCGTGCTCACCCGCAGCAACGGTAGACCGGTACAGCCTCGGGAACGCCCGGGGAAACTCACCCAGGCTGTCCGCCAGGGTGTAGCCTTCCATGACTTTCGCGCGAATGGCGATCAGCATGCTGCGTATTCTGGGTTTCGGTGACTGCTGAGCGGCCGCCGAGAGCGCCTGCTCGATGGGAATGCCGGACTGGATCAGGGTTGCCAGTTGGCGTGTAACCAGTGCAAGATCGGCCGCGGCCAGCGAACCCCGGCTGCCCAGGGGATTGCTCCTGGCCTGTTTCTCGGCGGCCGGTTCGACGGCCAGCGGCGTGAGGCCTCGCTCCCGAAGTTGCTGGCGAACGGCTCTCGGCGCATCGGCTTCCACGACACCTTGTTTCTGCTTGCCTCGGGAATCGAGCGCCTTGTATTCGTATGCTGGCATGGTTTACTGACCCCGGTGCGTAACGCGGAGTACTTCTTCCACCGTGGTCACACCATCCAGGATTTTCTGCACGCCGTCTGCGTGAATACTCGGGCCATGCTGGCGAGCCACCTTTTCCAGGTCCAGCTCCCCGGCACGTTTGTGGATCAGAGAACTGATTTCCTCGGAGATCTCCACCACCTCATAGATACCAATACGCCCACGGTAACCGAGCTGGTTGCAATGGCTACAGCCGGTTGCCCGGTAAATGGTGGGCGGGTTGGCGGGATCCTGCTGCAGAAACTCGCAGTGCTCTTCTGTAGGTGTATACGGCTCCCGGCATTCCTTGCACAGAACCCGAACCAGCCGTTGGGCAACAATGCCCACCAGGCTTGATGAAATCAGGAAGGGCTCGATACCCATATCCATAAGCCGGGTAATCGCGCCAACGGCGGTATTGGTGTGCAACGTGGAGAGGACCAGGTGGCCCGTCAGACTCGCCTGTACGGCAATTTCTGCCGTTTCCAGATCCCGAATCTCACCGATCATAACCACGTCGGGATCCTGACGCAGAATGGCACGAAGACCCCGGGCAAAGGTCATGTCCACCTTGGTATTCACCTGGGTCTGGCCGATGCCCGGCAGGTTATACTCGATGGGGTCCTCAACAGTCAGGATGTTGCGGCTACGATCGTTGATTTCCTGGAGCGAAGCATAGAGTGTGGTGGACTTACCGGAACCCGTCGGGCCAGTGACCAGCAAAATGCCATAAGGCCGGTAAATCAGCTTGCGCAGAACCTTCAGGTCCTGCCCCGCCATGCCAAGGGATTCCAGCCGTATGGCACCTGCCTGTTTGTCGAGCAAACGCAGAACCACGCGTTCACCGCTAGAAGACGGCATGGTCGACACACGAATATCCACTTCCCTACCAGCGACCCTCAGCGCAATACGGCCATCCTGGGGCACCCGTTTCTCAGCGATATCCAGCTTCGCCATAACCTTGATCCGGGACACCAGCAGCGGGGCCAGTGCGCGCTTGGGCTCTACCACTTCACGCAACACACCATCCACCCGGAAGCGAACCACAAGGCGCTTTTCATAGGTTTCAATGTGAACGTCCGAGGCGCTGGTTTTCACTGCTTCAGTGAGAATGGCATTGATCAGACGGATGATTGGAGCATCGTCTTCCTGCTCCAGAAGATCCTCGGTTTCCGGCACGGAGTCAGCGAGCGAGGCCAGGTCCATGTCATCGCCGATGCCTTCCACCATCTGCATCGCTTCCGCAGAATCGTTCTGATAGGCGGAATTCAGAGCCTGGTCGAACCGGTCCGGATCGATGGTGGCAAAACGGGCACGACCGCCACTGATACGGTTCGCTTCCGCCAGCGCAGAATGGGACGCACCGGGACGCACCAGAATAACCGGCTCGCCGGCGTCCGAACGGGTCAGGATTACTCCGTTGCGCTTGGCAAAAGTAAACGGAAGACGGCCCAGCGGAGCATCCTGCGGCTGAAGTTCAGTGTCTGTGGTCAAGGTCGTCCTCGTTCGTGAAACCCTTTTCGATTCAACTAATTCAGAAAGGCTACCACAGGATATGGACCCGCTGAATAACTCTATACACTATACTCCCAATAAAACGTTGCAGTCTGATAACCTGTGAGCTTTTTCCCGGCCCACAAACTTGCATTCAGGATGATCAATGCTCCTAAACAATGAACGGTTTCCCCTGATTCTCGCGCTCGTGGCAGGGGCGGCCATGGTCGCTCTGACAGCCTGGCAGGGTTACCGTTTCTGGCAAATGGAAGGCCAGCAGGGACAGTACGATAACGTGCAGCCACTGGTCTCCGACCCGACCGCCGGTCGTGAGCCACCCAGCGTGGACCTTTCCTCCCTGGATCTGTTCGGAGCTGCATCCGGCGAAAGCGAGCCGGTAGAAATGGATACCGAGAATCTCCCTGAAACCAACCTCCGACTGTTCCTTCGGGGCGTACTGGCCGCGGATGGTGATTTCCCGGGCAGCGCGCTGATCGAAGATGACAAAAGTAAAACCGAAGCCTACCTCGTGGGTGACGAACTGCCCGGCAATGCCACACTGCGCTCGGTACATCCGAACCGGGTGATCATTGAACGTTCCGGCAAACTCGAAAACCTATACTTCCCGGAATCCGAAGACCGCAGCGGCATATCCTTCACGGCCGACCAGCAGGCAGAGCCTTCGCCCGCTGTCCAGCAGGCTGCATCCCCCTCACCCTCGAGAGCGCCCGCTTCCGCCACCAGCGATGAGCAGCGCCGTGAGGAAATCCGCCGGCGCCTTGAGCAGCTCAGGGAACGCCTACGGAACAATAACTGAGGCGCGCTATGGAAACGGCCGCCCTTCAGATACGCCGCCGTTCCACGCTTCTGCCTGCGTTATTGCTCGTGGTCTCTCTTGTGAGTGCCTTCGAGCTGGGCTCCCGTCTGATGAACTATGTTCAGGAAGAATTCGGAACCGAAGCCCACCAGCGTCTGGAAAACTGGCAGCGCCTGCATGCTCTTGCCGCAAATGCCCCCATCGACCGACAGCTCCGGCTGGTGAACTCCTTCTTCAATCGAGTCACCTTTGTCAGCGATATCCGCCACTGGGGCGAGGAAGACTACTGGGCAACCCCGGTAGAACTGCTGACCACCAACGGTGGTGACTGTGAGGATTTCTCAATTGCCAAATACCTGACCCTCAAGTCCATGGGCGTGCCCGATGATCAGCTCCGGATCGTGTATGTCAAAGCGCTGGAACTGAACCAGGCCCACATGGTGCTGGCGTGGTACCCGGAGCCAGACGCCGATCCGTTGATTCTGGACAACCTGATAAATGACATTAAACCTGCATCTCAACGTACTGATCTTGAAGCCGTTTACAGCTTCAACGGTGAAGGCCTCTGGCTGAACCGGTCCGGCGGAGCGCGCACCCGGATCGGCGAAGCGGGCAAACTCTCACGGTGGCAGGACCTCAACAGCCGGCTGACGGAATCGCTCCGACCCTGAGCGGGTTGCCAAAGCCAGCCACTGGCGGCAAATGACAGGAACCATGGCGCCAAGCGACAGCGGCGAACGACGCAGAGCCTATAGAATGCGCCACATTCGTTTTTAATCTGGAGAATAAAGCACATGCGACGCTGGAACGGCTGGGGCGACGAGGGATTCAATCTGGCAATGCCGGAACAGGGCCAGGACTTTCTGGCATCACGCATCGGTAGTGGCCGGCCTCTGGCGGACGCGACCCTGGATTCCGTTTGCGCCAAAGTACCGGAAACCCGCCTTACCCGGCCGGCAGATCTGGAATCACTGATCGATACAGGCCCGGAAGCGCGAGTGCGCCATGCCCGCGGCCAGAGTCTTGCGGACTGGCTGGCCATGCGCAGCGGCGAGTTTGGTGTGTTCCCCGATGGCGTGGCCTACCCTACCACCAGCGAAGAGGTTCAATCCCTGCTCTCCTGGGCCGCGGAACAACACATTCACCTGATTCCCTACGGTGGCGGCACCAGTGTGGCCGGGCACATAAATCCGGTGGATAAAGGCCAGCCAGTACTGACTGTGGACATGAGCCGGATGAATCGCCTGATCGACCTGGACACGGACAGCCAGATCGCGACGTTTGGTGCGGGAACACCCGGGCCACTCGTTGAGTCCCAACTCCGGGCCCATGGCTACACACTGGGGCATTTCCCTCAGTCTTTCGAGCTTTCCACCGTCGGCGGCTGGGTGGCCTCCCGATCCAGTGGCCAGCAATCCCTGCGCTATGGCCGCATTGAACAACTCTTTGCCGGGGGCCGGGTCGAAACCCTGAAAGGCACCCTTAACCTGCCCACCATACCGGCCTCCAGCGCCGGTCCGGATATCCGGGAAATGATTCTGGGTTCGGAAGGCCGTATCGGGCTGATTACCGAGGTGAAGGTGCGGGTTACTCCGCTGCCCGAACACGAGAGCTTTCATGTGGTCTTTTTTCCGGATTGGGAGAGCGCCCGCACGGCCAGCCGCCTGCTGGTGCAGAACCGAACCCAGTTATCCATGCTCAGGCTCAGCAATGCCTTAGAGACCGAGACCCAGCTCGCACTGGCCGGCCACCCCCGGCTTATCGGCATGCTCGAGCGTTTCCTTTCGCTGAGGGGCGCTGGTGAGGGCAAATGCATGATGACCTTCGGGATCACCGGCTCCCGACTGCAGACCCGAAACGCCCTGAAAGAGGCCCGAAGCATCTGCAAGGCCCAAAATGGCGTCTATACCGGCACGCGGCTCGGCGACAAATGGGCGGCCAAGCGTTTTACCATGCCCTATCTGAGAGAGGCCCTCTGGCAGATGGGCTATGCGGTCGACACTCTGGAAACGGCCACTGACTGGGACAACGTCGACAATCTGCTGGGTCTGATCGAGACCAGCCTGCGTGACGGGCTGAAAGACCAGAACGAGAACACCCATGTGTTCACCCACCTCTCCCATTTCTATAGCCAGGGCTGCAGCATTTACACCACCTATGTGTTCCGGGTGGGCGACAGCTACGAGGAAACACTCGCGCGCTGGCAAACGCTCAAAACCAGCACCTCCGAACTGATCGTGAACAACCGCGGCACCATCAGCCATCAACACGGTGTCGGTAAGGATCACGCCCCTTACCTGCCGGTGGAAAAAGGCGAACTGGGCATGTTGGCGATACGCTCCCTGTGCAGCACCTTTGACCCGGACGCGATCCTGAACCCGGAAACACTGGTCAAATGAGCGCAACGCCCAAAGGGAGCCCCAATATGAACCGGACTGACATTCTCAATGCGCTGCGCTCAGGGACCAACAAATTTGATGTGGTGGTGGTCGGCGGCGGAATTACCGGCGCTGGCGTGGCCCGGGAAGCAGCAGGCAGCGGGCTGCGCACGCTTCTGGTGGAACAGAAGGACTTTTCCTGGGGTACCTCCAGCCGGTCCTCAAAGATGGTGCATGGTGGCCTTCGGTACCTGGGCAGCGGGCATTACGGTCTTACCCGGGACGCCGTGCGCGAGCGGGAACGTTTAATGGCGGAAGCACCGGGGTTAATTGAGCCCCTGCGCTTCATCATGCCGCACTTTAAAGGCCAGTTCCCCGGACCGCGCCTGTTCCAGACACTGCTTCGGGTTTACGACTTTATTGCCCGCAACCGAAGCCGCCACTTTCTGACCCCGGCCGAATCCATGCTCTGGGTGCCGGGCCTGACGGGCGAAAAACTCGCCGGCGCCAGCGGTTTTACCGATGCAGTCACCGACGACTCGCGCCTGGTCCTGCGCCTGATTGCCGAAGCCCGGCGGGACGGAGCCATGTGCCTGAATTACACAAGAGCCGGTGAAATAAAGCGCAGCAACGGCGATGTATCCGGCTTGCTGATTCAAGCAGAGGAAAACGATACGCCCATTGAGGTCTTCGCGCCCCTGGTCATCAACGCCACCGGTGCCTGGGCAGATCGGCTGCAGTCCAGCGAGACCTCTGAAGACACCATGCACATCCGGCCCCTGCGTGGCAGCCACCTGGTGCTGCCCTGGTCCAGTCTGCCGGTGTCCTGTTCGGTTTCCCTGTTTCATCCGGAAGATGGCCGCCCGGTGTTTGCCTTCCCATGGCTGGGCACTACAGTTCTCGGCACCACCGATATCGACCATGAGGGAAACCTGGATCAGGAGCCGGTGATTTCTGAATCCGAGACCGCCTACCTGCTTGAAATCGCCTCACGATTGTTTCCGGGCAGCCCCATTACCCGAAGCGACATCCTTTCAACCTGGGCCGGTGTAAGGCCGGTGGTAACCGATGGTACGGGTAAGGCGCCGTCCAAGGAAAACCGGGAACACGCACTTCGGGTGAATCGGGGGCACGTCAGCATTGCCGGCGGCAAGCTCACCACCTTCCGGGTCATCGCCCGCGAGGCACTCGTCCAGGGGCTTGGAGAAGACGCCAGCAAGGTTCTGCGGCCCGCATCCAAACCGGTGTTTCAGGGCACAGATCACCCCTCAAGGCCAGCCACCATTAGCCACCAGTGCTGGCAGCGACTGCAGGGGTTCTATGGCCCCGAGCTTGATCAACTGCTTGCTTCGGGCCCACTGGAGCCTGTCACTCCAAATCGGGCTTCCAACCTGCTCTGGGCGGAGCTTTGCTGGGCGTGCCGGAGAGAAGATGTGCAGCATCTGGATGACCTGCTTCTGCGACGAACGCGGTTAGGCATGGTACTACCGAATGCCGGCGAAGCCCTTCTCCCGCAGATTCGTAACCACTGCCAGCCGCTGCTTGGTTGGGCTGACCAGCGTTGGGAGGAGGAACAGGCCCGCTATCTGTCGATCTATCACAACGCCTATTCGCTGCCACCGCAGGAGGCCTCCGATGCCAGCTGAGCCGCTCATCCTGGCCATCGACAATGGCACCCAGAGCGTTCGGGCGCTGCTCTTCGATACCAGTGGCAATCTGGTGGGCAAAGGCAAGCAGGAAATAGAGCCCTATTTTTCGAGAGAGCCCGGCTGGGCCGAGCAGCACCCGGACTACTTCTGGGAGCAGCTCGCGGAAGCCTGCCAATTGCTCTGGAGCTCCACAGACGCGACACCGGATCAGGTTGCCGGCGTTACCGTGACCACCCAGCGCGGCACCGTCATAAATCTGGATGAAAATGGACAGCCTCTACGTCCGGCAATCATCTGGCTCGACCAGCGCCATGCAAGGGTAGAAGGCCCCGTCAAAGGGCCCTGGGGATGGCTGTTCAAAGTTGCCCGTCTGGCAGACACTATCAACCGGTTCCGGGAAAAAACCCAGGCCAACTGGATCGCTCAGAATGAACCCGAGATCTGGGCCAAAACCCGGCATTTCCTGTTGCTGTCCGGCTATCTCAACTACCGACTCACTGGAGAATTCCGGGACTCGACCGGCAGCCAGGTGGGATACCTGCCATTCGACTATAAAAAGCATCGCTGGGCCGGCCGGCGGGATTTCAAATGGCAGACGATGCCAGTCGAGCCTTCCATGCTGCCTGAGCTGGTTGCACCCGGCGAAACACTGGGCCATTTGACCGACGAAGCCTGCAAGCACCTGGGCCTGGCAAAAAGCCTCCCAGTAATCGCCGCAGCTTCCGACAAGGCCTGCGAAATTCTCGGCTCCGGCGGGCTGACACCCGATATCGGCTGTATGAGCTATGGCACCACTGCCACCATCAACACCACCAGCCAGCGTTACGTCGAACCGATCCGGCTGATGCCGCCCTATCCGTCTGCGTTGCCCGGCCATTACTCGACGGAGGTCATGATCTACCGGGGTTTCTGGATGGTGAGCTGGTTCAAGCGGGAGTTCGGGCTGAGAGAACAGAAACTGGCCGAGGAACGAGGTATCGAGCCGGAAGCGCTGTTCGATGAACTGGTCAAGGCAGTGCCACCAGGATCCATGGGCCTGATGCTTCAGCCCTACTGGTCACCCGGCGTGCGCCAGCCGGGGCCGGAAGCGAAAGGCTCGATCATCGGGTTCGGGGACGTTCACACCCGTTCCCACATTTATCGCGCCATCCTCGAAGGTCTGGCCTACGCGCTCAGGGAAGGAAAGGAAAAAATCGAGAAGCGAAGCGGCGTGAAGATCAGGAAATTGCGAGTGGCCGGCGGTGGCTCACAGAGCGATGCGGCGATGCAACTCACCGCCGATGTGCTCGGGCTGCCGGCCGAGAGGCCTCACACCTATGAGACCTCCGGGCTCGGCGCCGCCATTGATGCCGCTGTCGGGCTAGGGCTGCATCCGGATTTCGACACCGCCGTGGCGAAGATGACCCGGGTTGGCGACGTTTTTCATCCCAACGAAGAAACCCGGGCTCTTTACCAGCGGCTGTATTCCGAGGTTTATCTGAAGATGTACCCTCAGCTTCAACCCCTGTACCGGAAAATCCGCGAGATTACCGGCTATCCCCGGTAACGCTCTCAGCGACCAACTCAGCGGTAATCGCAGAGAGCGTCCAGCCCAGGTGACCGTGACCGGTGTTGTAGAACACGGTCGGCAGGCGACCTGGCCCAACCCTTGGCATCATGTTCGGCAGCATTGGCCGCAAGCCTGCCCAGGGCACTACCTTGCGAGTACAGACACCTGGGAAGCACTGCTCAACCCAACGGGTGAGCGGGCGGATGCGGTCGTCCTTGATATCGCGGTTGTAACCGCTGAACTCGGCGGTACCGGCAACCCGGAAACGACCATCGCCCAGGCGACTGGTGACGATCTTGGTAGCATCGTCCAGCAAGCTGACGGTTGGTGCCGCCTTTTGCGAGGCTTCGTCGTCCAGCTCCACGGTAATTGAGTACCCCTTAACCGGATAGATATTCACCCGGTCACCCAGCTTTTTCGCGAGCCCGCGGCTGCCGACGCCGGCACAGATCACCACGCCGTCAAATGTGTCCCGGGACTGTTCGGTGCCATCGTGGGCGGTCACCCAGGCATTACGCTCATCGGCGCTCAGCTCGGTCACCGTGTGGCCATAACAGGTTTTAACGCCCAGCCGCTTGATGGCATCCGCCAGTCCATTGGTGAACTTGTGAATATCACCGGTGGAGTCACTCTCTGTGAAAAACCCGCCGTAATAGTTGCCGGCCAGGGTCGGCTCGATGGATTTCATTTCCTCCGGGGTCACCGAACGGCGCTCAAGGCCACCAGCCGCCAGCAGGCGCGATACCTTTTCAGCGTGGTCAAACCCGGCCTTGTCCCGGTAGATGTGCAGGATACCCTGCTTCTTCAGATCGAAATCGATGCCTTCTTCCTGCGCCCAGGCAAACAGGTGATCGCGGGCGGCAATAGCCAGGCGAGCGGTTTCCGTGGTGTTTTTCTCGTACTGGGGAATAGCGGCAATGAACTCGGCGAACCAGCTCAGCTTGTGCCAGGACGGCTTGGGATTGACCAGCAGTGGCGCATCCCGGCGGGACATCCACTTGATGCCCTTCATCACGGTCTGCCAGTTGTTCCAGACCTCTGCGTTGGAAGCAGAGAGCTGTCCACCGTTGGCGAAGGAGGTTTCCATCGCCGCATAGCGATGCTTCTCGTAAACCGTAACGTCAAGCCCTCGCTTGGCAAGGGTGTAGGCCGTGGTAATACCAGTGATACCACCGCCAATTACTGCGATTCGCTTCATTCCAATCTCCGTGAGCGCCAAGGGTTTCCTCCCTGCTCGAAATGGCAGAAAGCACCCCTTCCGTCACGGGACCTGAGAGATTCACGAGCCGTTTTAACGAAAACGGTCGTTTGCTCCTTCGGTGTGCCGACTGACGCGATTGTCGACAGCTCTTCGGAAAGTATTCATGCCAGCGGTCCTTTTGCCTGAGAGTTTCCGGGGCAGTTGCTCCTTCGGCGCTGATCGCAAGGGATTCAGTCTCTCCCGCAGACATGTCTGATTGGTAATAAAACCCAACCCACGGGCCTAAACATAGCAAATAACCCGGAGCCAGGAAACCAGCCTCTGCACAGCTTGGGCCGTATGGGTTAAGGTAAAAAGCATGAAACACGCCTTGAAGACCCGAAAACAGCTCCAGCAGCAACTGGAACAGGCCCACGACTACGAGCACTGGTGCGAGGCCGCTACCGCGCTCGATGACATGGACGGGCTGCTGGACTGGCGCGAGCAGGAAGAGACCGGGATGCTGCATGAAAGCCTGATGCGCAAGCACATGGGCCTCATGGACCATTGCCGGCAGAATGGCGACACGCGGCGACTGATCCGGATCCTTCAGGAGAGCCTCTACCGTCACCTGGGCGAATTATCCTATCCCGATCTTTACACCGTGGCGCGCAGCGGCACCAATCGGTTGGTGGGTGAATTCCTGGATGCCGTCGAGACGTCCATGGAATTCATTTGCGACCACCCTATTCCGGAAGTGACAACCGCCCGAAAACTGAAAATGTTTCAGGACGCCGAGCGGGTCTATGGCCGGCCGGCCCTGATGCTCAGCGGTGGTGCGGCCTTTGGTATTTACCACATCGGTGTCACCCGGGCGCTCTGGCGACAGGATCTGCTGCCGGATGTCATGGCCGGTTCCAGCATGGGTGCCATCGTGGCGGGTGCCATCTGCACACGGAACGACAAGGAACTGGCAGAGTTTTTTAACCATCCGGAACGGATTCACCTGAATGCCTTCCACTGGCTCGGCGTCACGGAAGGCTTGAGGGCTGGCCATGCCATGGATCCGCGCCAACTTCAGGAGCATCTCCAGCACAATCTTGGCAGCGTCAGTTTCAAGGAAGCCTATGAGCACAGTGGCCGAACTCTGAATATCTCCGTCTCCCCCACCCGCACCCAGCAGAAGCCACGGCCACTCATCGAGCAGGCCTACGCCATGACCAGTCAGCAATACCTCGGGGACATCAACATCCATTTCCCGCCCAGGGCGTCCCTTTACCGAAAGGTCCTCTCCAACCCGACCCCTGAAGATCTCGAGATGTATATCAATCTCGGTGAACAGGCCACATGGCCACGGCTGGCCATGATCAAGGACCAGACCAGGATCAGCCGGGCATTCGATCGCTGTATCGCCAGGCTGGAGCAAGAGCTGGAGCAGGAGCAGGAAACCGCAGAGCAGACTGCAACGCCGCTCTAGAGACAGCACCGCCCTACCAATCAGTAAACCAACTAGATAACCCTGGGATCCCGAACTATTCTCATTCTATTGCATCATCGCTTCGCGAAACGTTTATCGCTAATCATGAGGATGCTGACCCGCAATGGATATTGGACAAGGAAGTCGATCGGCTACCGAGGACAGTGAAAACAGGTTTTACGAGCTGATCGAGAGTCTGCCCATGGTGGCTGTTCAGGGATACGACAGACACCGCCGGGTAATTTATTGGAACGAAGCAAGCGCGCGCATTTATGGCTATTCCCGGGATGAAGCGCTGGGAGAGCTATTGGAAGACCTGATCATTCCCGATCACATGCGCACCGGTGTGATCGAAGCGCACCGCAATTGGCTTGAGAAAAACATCAGCATTCCCTCCGACGAACTCGAATTGAAGCACAAAGAAGGGCACCTGGTCCCCGTCTACTCCAGCCATGTAATGATCAAACAGGACAGCGGCGAATGTGAGATGTTCTGCATCGACATCAGCCTGGAGGAGCAGAAACAAGCCAGAGACGAGCTTTACCGGCGCGCGAGTTTTGACGACCTGACCGGATTACCCAACCGGCATTTCATGGAAGCCGAGTTGTCGAGCCGACTGGATGAGGCTGATCGCCTGCAACAGGAATTAGCGGTCGTTTTTATCGATCTGGACAATTTCAAAATCATCAACGATACCCGTGGCCACCATCATGGTGACAGTCTCCTGAAAGCGGTGGCCGAAACCTTGAGGGCCGAACTTCGAGGCGGAGACCTGTTGAGCCGCTTTGGCGGGGACGAGTTTGTCTTGCTGATCTTCGATTTCGAAGGCCCTGAAGGTATTCATGAACTTGTTTGTCGGTTGATAGACGCTCTGGAACACAGAGTTCATCTGGAAGGCGACTGCTACCAGGTTACCGCCAGCTTTGGCGTGAGCCTTTTTCCGCACAACGGAACCACCGTGGCTGAGCTGATGGGCAATGCAGACGCCGCCATGTATCAGGCCAAAGAAACCGGCAAGAACGGCGTGTGCTTCTACACCCCGGATATCAATGACAGGCTGGTCAGTTATCAGGAAATCACCAACCTGCTCAGAGACGCCTTGAATAACGATGGCCTCGAATTGTTTTTCCAGCCCCAGATCAGCCTCGCGGATCGCACATGCGACTCCTGCGAGGCGCTTCTTCGTTGTTTTCACGGTCAATCCCGGGCAGTTTCACCAGCCATTTTCATTCCCGTGGCTGAAAAGTCTGGCCTCATCAACCGGATAGGCGAATGGGTAATCGAAGCAGCCTGCAAACAGCTCAGCGCATGGAAGAAAACCCCTTTGGAAAACCTGCGGGTTGATATCAATCTCTCGGGACGACAGCTCACCAATCCACACCTTGCGAGCCATATTCTCGAAACGGTGGAACGTTACAATCTTCAGCCTCACCAGCTTGGGGTGGAGCTGACTGAAAACGAGGTTTTCGGCAGCGATGAAAACCAAACCAAACAGTTAGAAAAACTGAAACAGGCAGGCGTGCACATTTCGATCGATGACTTCGGTACCGGGCACTCCTCTCTCGTCTATCTCAGAAAACTCCCGGTTTGTGGAATCAAAATCGACAGGAGCTTTCTGCAACATGCGATGCAGGATAGCGCCGACATGGCCATCATGGAGGCAATGGTTACCGTTGGCCACAGCCTGGGCCTATGCGTGCTGGTCGAAGGTGTTGAGACGGATGAACAGGCCCAATTGGTCACCGAACTGGGTTGTGATCTCGCTCAGGGTTTTCTCTATGCCAAGCCCATGCCGGCAAACAAAGTTGAAGAATTCCTGACCAGCTTCTGATCAGGAAAACACTACCCCTGTTCAAACTCCCGAACCAGCTCCTGCAGAAAATACAGCCCGGCGGAACTCAGGAAACAGCGGCCTGCACCGGCTCGAAACAGGAGGTGGCGTTTATCGAGGTAGTCCAGGGCTTCCGGCAGGCCTTTCTCAAACCGTGCGGCCCTCAGGATTTCCTGGTATTCCTCATCGCTCGCCAGGGCCAATAGGTCTTGCTCGTTCAGCCCGGCGTCGGGCCGGCCAAGGTATTCAAGATCCCGACCGCTGCGTGCGAAATAACGCCCGATCAGCAGCAGGATTACCTGCACCCGGAAGGCGTTCTCATCGTGCTCTTCGTTCTCCTCTTCGCTGCTTTCCTTGAGAAAGAAAAACGCGCCGGTTTCGTTGAACACCAGCTCACTGCCCAGGTGCTCATAGAAGGTCCGGAAATGGGACAGATGGTTATAAAGCAGGTTGTAGAGCGGATTGGCACGCAACTCGGAGCGGTTGCCGTCCCACACATCACGCACAATCACCCGGCCGGCCTGGAATTCCCGGTAGATTGCGGCGCTGTGGGCCGGGAGGATTTCTTCAAATTCAGACATTCTGTTGCTCCAGGCGACGCTTTCGGTAGACAAACTGTTCACTGTCGGATGACTGATCGAGGATTCGGAAGCGATTGGTAGTCACCACCTGCAAGCCCTCGGGGGGCGAGTTTACCAGCCGGTTCAACGCCGCCAGCAGGTCCGGGAAGCGATAGCCGGGGATAAACCCGTCCAGGCGCCCGTGAAGCTCACGTACCAGATCGGTTGTTGGCCGCAGCTCCAGGGTTTCCAGCCATTGATACAGCTGGTTGATGCGCTGGACATCAATCCGGGTATGGCGACCACTGCCATCCACTTGCTGCAGAACCGGCACTTCAGCCTTGCGTCGGAGGTCGTTCAGGCGCAGCTCCAGTTCGCTGAACAACAGCTGGTAGTAGCTGGACGATTCACCGAAGGCGTAGTGTTTCGGTCGTTGCTGGGCCCGAAGGCCGATCAGAAAACCGGTGCTGCGGGCAAAGTCTCCACCTTCCAGCCATTTTCGTTTCAGGCTGAGGGTCTCGGTTTCCCCCTTGAGTTCCTGCAGCTTGCCGTAGAAATGCTCCATGGCGTTGTACTGGACCATGCCCTGGCGCGTCTTGCGCAGGAAGTGCTCCACCTCTTGGGCCACCGCCTGAATGGGTTTGTACAGGGCGTTCAAACTAATGGAGGAACGGAACAACTGATCTGCCAGGCTGTGATCGCCGTGATTTTCCAGCAACCGCACCATCGCTTCCAGGGTTTCGAACAGGTTGCTGCCATCCGGCAGCCGCGTATCCGGGTTCAAAAACACCAGGGTCGGCTTGATGTGGCGCTCGTAAAGGGTAACGATCTGCTCAAACAGATTCTGGCGGAACTCCAGGAATTTTTCCGGCGCCCGGCTGGCGTCGCCGGAGAGATCCGCAAGCTGCGCACTGATGGTCTGCATGCGCAGCACATTCTGGCGCAGCAAACCGATGAGCTGGCTCACCCGCTCGTTCAGGTCATCCCTCAGTTCGGTGTAGTCCGGATCGGCGTCGCTGAAAGAGCTGGTCTCGAGCCGATTGCGCACGTCCCGAAGGGTTACAAGATGGCCACGAAGGCGAGCATCCGTCAGTTCCTGGTACAGCGAGGCGTTGCAGGCGCGCATCAGGTTGATCAGGGCATCCTGGAACACCAGCCGCCGCTCACCTTCGGCCTTTATGATGTCGATCACCAGGCCGCTGCGGAACATGTTGTCGGTATTCAAAGCCAGCCGCACCCGATCCCGGTCGGCATTGCCAAGGCTGCGGGTATAGTCCATCACCTCGGCCACCAGATCGCTTTCGCGGATATACCGGGCTTCGTTACGGTCCATCCGCTCAATCATCCGGAACAGGATCTTCGGGTGCTCGAACAGCAGCCGGGTGGTATCCAGGGTGCTGAAGCGTTTACTCATCCGCCGGCTCCAGCAGGCTGTTCTGGGTCTGATCGGCCCATTGGCTCAGGGATTCGCCGTTGGTAAAGCCCTCGGCCCCGCCCCAGAACACCAGGGTGCGCTGCGGGCTGTAGGGGCGTGCGGTGCGCATCTGCCCCACTTCCAGGTGCCGGCCGATCAGGTAGATCACTTCAGCACTGGCACTGTGAGTCGCGGCGGAGAACAGATTGAAGCCCTGCTTGCGCAATCGTTCCAGCAGCGAAGGCATCTGGCTGATGTCCACGCTGGCCAGCTCGTCCAATACCATGGGGAACGACAGCTGCACACCCGGATACAACACCCGCTTCAGCAGCCGGTACACCAGTTCCAGGTTGATCAGTGCCGTGGTGGAGGTGGACTGGCCCTTCTTGTCGAGACTCGTGGCATTCTCCTTCCGGGTTCTGTAGGAAATGCCGGTGATCACCTTGTCCATGGTCAGGCGCTTGCTGCCGCCCTCCCCGAAAAAGTCCGCCACGAACACCCGCAAACGGTCATAAAACGCGTCCGACTGCAGCTGGTTGCCATAGGGGTCGATGTTGTTCGCTTCTTCCACCAGATTGCGGAATTTCGGATCGGTATGAATATCCACGCGGATTTCCACCAGATCGTTTATGCGCACCCCTTCGAGCTCACGGTTCAGTTGCGCCTCGAAACGGGCAATGTGCTCGTGGTTGGATTTCAGGGCCTGCCGGTAGCTGGCCACGGTTTCATTGTGGATGCCCACCTGCTGCTCAAGCACATTCCAGCGCTCTGCCATGCCGGCAAACAGATCTGAGAGACCTTTGAACGTTTCCCGGATAGCCGATGACGCGGGGCTGTCTTTCTGCAGTTCGCCTTCGGTGTCGTCGTGGATGCCCAGATACACGAACTGACGAAGGTGGTCGAGGATACTGCGACGGCGCTCCTCCAGGTCGTCCAGCTGGGTTTGAAGGTCATCAAACGCCGCCACAGACACCTGCTCAATGTCCAAAGGCTGTTCCGCTTCCACCGCTTTCAGATGCGGGAACCGGTGCTCTACCGTGCCAACACTCCGGCTGAGGCCCGCCAGTTCCCGTTCCCGCTCCTCGATCCGCTCTTTTTCAGCCCTGGCTTTGGCCGCCTTCTGCTGCACCGCATCCTGCTTTTCCTGCTCCAGCCGGGCCTGCTCTTCCAGTTTGGCCAGCTGTTCCTCTGCTGCCTGCTTTTCGTCGGTGGCGTCCCGAAGAGTGGTCGCGGCGGCCGGGAAACGCTGCAGCGTTTCCAGATCTTTCTCAATGGCACGGATTTCTTTCTCGGTGCGCTCGATCAACCGTGGCCGATCGTGTTCCTGGTTGGCAGTGTCCGCCAGCTCGGCCCGCTCCTTCTCCAGCCCATGAAGCTCACCTTCAATATGCCGGCGCTGCTCTGCAAAGTCGGTCTGCCGCGCTGGCTGGGCCTGATATTCGGTATCGAACCAGTCAAAGCCTTTATCGGTGGGTACAAACAGCCGGGCGAATGCCTCGATGGCCGCCTTACTGTCGGCGTCCAGGTCCTGGCCGGGGCTCGCCATCACCAACCGGGGGTCCACCGCCCGCAGCGGCGCGGCAGTGGCCTCGTCCAGCTGGTTCTGAAGCTGCCAATGTTGCTTGCTTTCCCGTTCCTTCAGGGATTCCAGCTTGCGCTCAAGCTCCTGCTTCTTTTTCTGGATCTGTTCCAGACGGATCTCGGCCTGGGCGGCACTTTTCAGGGCGGCCAGGTGCCCTTTCTTGCTATCGAGTTCCTCTTTCTGGATGTCCTCGATTTCCTGAAGGGTCATCTCCCCGTACTGGGATACCAGCAGATCGCCATCTTTCTGGTTCTGCTCGGCCTGCTTGATGCGACGGTCGGCGGAACGGATCTCGCCCTTCAGGCCACTGGCGTCCTGCTCCAGTTTTTTCAGAGCCTGGAGCACATGGCGCAGGGTCTCGTTCTGTTCATTGAACGCCTCTACTGCGGCTTTACGCCTGGCGCCAATATCCTGCAAGGCATGGGTGACGCCATCCCGGAAAGCCGCAAAATCATGCTGGCTGCGAAGCAGGGTTTGGTAGGCCTGATAATCCCTTTGCAGCTTCTCGAACCGTGAACGCTCTTTTTCAATCTGATTAAGCTGGATTTGCTGTTGCTTCAGTTGATCGTGCCGGTTGAGAAACTCATCGATATTGAAATCGAAGGCATCGTCGGCGAACTTCTTGTCTGCCTCGATAATGCTGGCCACCGCATTGGACATGGCCTGATCGTCTGCCTTCATCTCAAACAGCAACAGGATCAGCGTGCGCAGCGACTGCACCCGGCGCTCGTCGGACTCACCCAGGGGCAGCACGGAATAACGCACCGCATCGGCGTTCATCAGCTCACTGCTGTACAGCATCTGTTTGATTTTGGCCGGGTCATTCACCAGCCGGGTTTCTTTGGAAAGCTTTTTCAAGGCCTCGGACAAACGGCTGAACGACAGCTCCGGCACCGCCTGGCCGATTCCGTCCTCACCATCGCCATTCCAGAACAGCGGCCGCAGCTGGTCGTAACCAACCGGCACGAAAGCGCGGGCATAACTGAGCTGGCTGGCGCTGTCCCGGTACAAAATCTGGCAATGCACCCCCGCCGGGTTCTCCGCTTCCATGATCAGGAAGCTGAACTGACTGGGGAAATAATGCTGGTAGCTTTCCTCGTTAGAGTAGAAGCTGCCGGCACTGGCATTGCGGAACGCGAATTTCTTGCGACTGTTCTTGAAGTTGTTTTCCGGCAGCAGAAACAGACGCAGGGAATTCAGCAGACTGGACTTGCCCAGATTGCCCGGGCCCAGGATCAGGCCGTGGTTATCCACCGGAATTTCCACGTAACAGAAGCCGGCGGAATCCACCAACACCAGACGGCGAATACCAAAATTGAAATTGCCTGGGCTCCCCTGGGAGTCACTCATCCAGAATCATCTCCTGTTCCATAAATTTGCCGGTAGCTCGAAACGCCTCTGCCAGGGGTACAAAACCAAGCCCCTCTGCCAACGAAATCGCCCTTGTGAATCGTTCGGTGGTGTCCGGTAGTTTGCGGAACCGGCCCAGCCATGGCTGCCAGTCGGGTGGCTGAACAAAGGTGGCTTTGTCACCGAGCGAGGCTGCGATCGTCGAGAACATTTGCAGACCACCCGCATCATAATCGAATGCGCAGAATACTTCTTCATAGCCCTGCAACCAGTCGAGAATCGCGCGCCGGGTCACCCGGTTACCACTGCCCAATACCACATCGCAGTCCGCCAGATGCAAGGCCCAGCCAAGAGCCTCACCGGTAAACTTCAGCATCTGCTGATATTGGTAGAAGTTACGCTCGTTTTCTATTACCAGCACGGAGCCGGCGCGCTGAAAACCGATGTCAACAGAATCGCTCTTGATAACAACCACATCCGGACGGCTGGATGCCAATACCCCATGGTAAACCAGAAGAAAACTTACCTCAGTACCATGGCGATGAGAGTCACCTTTTCTAGCGGCGTCTACTCTGTTTAAGGGAGCCTCCGCGACGTTCTGCAGCTCCGCGAAAGCGGTTTCATCCCGGACCGTGACCAGCCATCGGTTGGACTGGACCTTTTCTGTGGCAAACATGTCCCGATGGCGCCGGCGAAACTGCTCCGGAAGCTTTTTCAGGAAGGCTTCATAATTAATCGGTTGGCCACGCAGGATTTTGTCGAGATAGTCGTTCAAGGGCGTACCACGGTTATTCTTGGATTTGCGTATGGGCTGGGAAGCAAAATAACTCATAAAGCGTTAATATGGATACCGTACTTGGCCCCTCACCACTCTTGGAGCAAAAAATATGCGCCTTCAGGATTTAATTGACGAGGCTAGCGCTCTTCCCGTCGACGAACGAGCGCTGGTTATAGAGTCATTATTGAAAAGCCTAAACCCAAACGAAGCCAGTATTGACGAAAAATGGGTAGAAGTTGCCAAGTGCCGCCTGGACGACCTGGATTCCGGCAGGGTGAATCCTGTGCCCGGCGATGAGGTTTTCAGAAAGATTCGGAGCAGGCTGCAGAAATAATGGATTATTCCTTTCACCCCGCAGCGGAAGCGGAATTGAATGATGCAATCGATTACTACGAATCAATTCAAACTGGCCTCGGAGTAGATCTCGCCGAGCAAGTCGAGCAAGCAGTAGCCAGAGCTGTCAAATTCCCCCAGGCCTGGAGCTTCATTCGAAAGCCTGTTCGTCGCTCACTCGTCAAACGATTTCCCTATGGCGTTCTTTACGTTGAAAAGAAGAACAGCATTTTCATTCTTGCTGTTATGAATCTTCATCGCGAGCCAGATTATTGGGAAAACAGGCAATAACCGAGGATTCCTCGGTAGTTACCGATAATTCCCGGAACACAGAAACAGCTGCACACCCATTGCACTTATCCTGGTGCCAAGAGGCATGTCCGTCACCAAGGCCGCCGGCTGGAGTATTTTCAGCAGCTTGCCGCAACCATTGATGGCCATTCCCGCTTACCTGTTCGTAAGTACCTTCAAACCCATGCTTCCCTTCGGCCTTGGTTTGGCTGCGGGTGCTATGATCTGGATGGTGTTTGCCGAGCTTCTGCCGGATGCTAATAAAAAGCTGGAGCCGGCTTCAGTTGGTGTTGTGATTGTACTGGCCTTTCTGGGCATGATGGTTTTCCAGCTCGCCATCCACTGACCGCGGAAGTACTGGATAGCCAGTAAGCTATTGCGGCGAACGACACTTAATACGTTTTTGAACTATCGAAGGTAACTCTATGCAGAACCGGGATATTTCCGGGAACGCCACGCAAAACCCGATACTTGTCTCGTTCCATTCAGAGGCAAGCCAGTTAACCTGGCAGCCCCTCGGTGACCGCGTGATGGGCGGGCAGTCTAACGGCACCGTTGATCTTGCAGAGGGCGGCGTTGGCGTCTTTCACGGCACTGTGCGACTGGACAACGGCGGCGGATTTTCGTCTGTGAAAGCTGACCTGCCGGAACCTTTCGATGCAGCTGACTACACCGGTATCGAGCTTCTTGCTCGGGGCGACGGAAAAACCTACAAGATCGGCCTTCGCAACAGCACCAACCGGCGCAGCATTGTGTACCAGCATGCATTCACACCAGGTACAGAAGAATGGAGCCGCATCCGACTCCCCTTCAGTGATTTCATCCCTACCTGGCGCGGCAAAACATTGACCGATGAGGCAGCACTGAATCTTTCGCACCTGGCTTCGGTCAGCCTTTTTGTTTCCGGACGACAGGCTGGTGAATTTCAGCTGCGGATGCAGGATTGGAGGTTGATCCGATGACCAAACTCGCTCTGATAACCGGTGCCAGCGCCGGCATTGGCCGTGAAGCCTGCGCCCTCTTTGCCCGGAAAGGCTACAGGGTGATCGCCCTGTCCCGACAGCCAGCTGGTGTCGAGTCTGCCGATCTGGAGCTGGCGCTGGATCTAGAGTCCTTTGACCAGATCGAAGGGCTTGCGGGCGCTCTGGACACGGAAATTGCAGCAGCCGAGCGGGTGATTCTGGTCAACAACTCCGGTTACGGGCAATTCGGCGCGCTTCGCGATCTCTCCGAACCCATGTGGCAAAAGCAGTTCAGTACCCACGTATTCGGCCCCATCAAGCTGGCTGCTGTCTGCCTGGGGCTCTGCGAACAGCACGGTAAACCCTTGCGGGTCATCGCGGTTAGCTCCGTTCTATCGATCGCGCCCCAGAAAATGAAAGGCGCTTACTGTGCTGCCAAATCCGCAATGAACACGGCCCATGAAAGCTTCTGGTTCGATGAACAGGGCAGCAACAGCCTGGAAAGCGTCTCGCTTATGCTCCCGGGCCCCGTGGTGACCCGGTTCAGAGAGCATGCCCTGGCCGCGTTGCAGCCCGTGCTTGGCCAGGCCAGCGCCGTGCACCGGGAAAAGTACAAGGCAATGGAAGCAGCGCTCGCGCCAGGCGCCAGAATCAAGCCCTTTACAGCCAGTGCGTCGGACGTCGCGAAAAAGATTGTCAGGGCAGCAGAGGCGACACGACCCAAGCCTCGATACCTGGTTACACCCCAGACCTACGCTGCCGAATTTATCACCCGGTTTATTCCCCGGTCGATCCAGAGAATCATCTTTAGGTAAGGCGGGCCTTCTTCACCCGCCGGGACCGGCTCAATTCATCCTTAACAAAAGCCCCGACGGCCTTGAGGATACCCAGGTCCGGATCAGCCTCTTCGCCATCCGCCAGCCGGAAAATCTGCTGGTAGTACCACGCCTGGCCGCCCAACACGTTAATGACTTTGATTGGCATCAGCGGACTCGCTGGTGAGAAAAACCCTCGTTGAGCAAGTTTGACGTAATCTTCGTAGCAAACCGTCTTATCGATGCGGCCATCAAGCAGATCTTTGGGCGTATCGGGATCCGTGCAGAGAGGCCGGCCAAGGCCAATCACGTCGGTTTCGCTACTGGCAATCGCCTCTTCCATCAACGTGCGCGTACGGAATCCACCGGTGACCATCAGCGGGCAATCGCACACCTCTCGAATCGTCTGGGCATAATCCAGGAAGTAAGCCTCCCGCTTGCGAGTGCTTTCCCGCATGGCCGGCCCCTCGCTCGCCGTGTCGGCATCACCACTGTACCCGAGCAGCCGCGGCTGTTCGTAGGTGCCGCCAGACACCTCCAGCAGATCAATACCCTCCTCATTGAGCCAGCGCACCACGTTCACAGACTCGTCGAGCGTAAAGCCGCCTTTGCGGAAATCGTCGGAATTCAGCTTTACCGCCACCGGAAACTCCGGCCCCACCGCAGCGCGCGTCGCCCGCACTACCTCGATCAGGAAACGGGCGCGATTTTCCAGCGACCCACCCCAGCAATCGGTGCGCTGGTTGGTAACCGGCGACAGAAAAGACGACAACAGATACCCATGAGCCCCGTGCACCTGAACACCGGTGAACCCCGCCTCTTTGGCGATCCGGGCCACATTGGCAAAACGCTGGATAAAGTCCAGAATCTCCGGCTCCGTGAGTGCCCGTGGGCGAGCGTAGTTGCCCATCAGCGATAGCTGCACCGCCGAAGGCCCCATTGGGCGTGTGGTCACGTAACGCGGCGACTGCCGACCGGCATGGGAAATCTGCATCCACAAATGGTTGCCCTTGCGGGTGCCCGCTTCGGCCCAGGCACGCAACTGCGCCATACCCTCCGGCTCGCCTTCGGCCGGCGCCGGATCAATCGCCACGTTACCCGGCCGCTCCAGCACCCGGTGATCAATCATCACGTTGCCGGTAATCAACAGCCCCGCTCCGCCCTCGGACCAGCGCCGATACAGGGTTTCATGGCGGTGGGTAGCGTGGAGCTGATCGTCTGCCAGCCCTTCGGTCATGGCGGCCTTGGCTAGTCGGTTCGGCAGAACTGCTCCGCATGGGAGCTTCAGGGATTGGGCAAGCGGTGATTCGGGCATGGCATCATCCTGATGGTTTGAGTTTTTTGTATTCTAAACCGCGATTTACTGCGTCAATAGCGCCGGCGAGATAGCCCGTAAACTCACGTGACCACTCACTGCCAATGCCGGTTAATCGGTCAGCCCATGCACCTGAGCTCGGCGACAAGGCAGGCATAGGGTGATCGCCAGAGGATCTCTGATCCCTGTCGGTGGCGGTGTGAATCTCTTTAGCCCAGTCCTTGATAAATTCTGATTCTGGATTCTCCGCTTGCGAACCAAACAGTCGCACGAACTGTGTGCGGCAAGCAGTAATAAGCTCTTCCTCAGAAACACGACTGCGCACGTCAGCAGGCACACCCAGGAAACCAAACAATGCCGCCTGCCCTCCCGGAGTAGAAGCATCATGGATCTCAACCATTGGCCCAACGGCACTTCGAGCCTCCCCGGACAACCCTTGATCTCGCCAGAAAGGCCGATCGAACACGGCAATGTATTTTGCGTGCGGAGCCATCCAGGTATCTGTCTCTCGCCACTGTCTTGCAAGCTCATTCGGCAAGGCGGGCGAAAACGTAAGCTGAGACTCAACTAATCGGGGCGGCATGGCCAACAGCACGTGTTCTGCAAAGTGGCTAAAGGTTTCTCCTCTCGCATTTTCGCTCACTAGCTCGACATGTGGTTCTGACATGCGCAGATGACGAACCGCCTGGCCCGTCAGAACTCGCGCTGAATCAATCCGCCGGTATAACGCATCAATCAACGAATACATGCCACCGGCGATGCGCATAGAAGGCGGAGAATTGACGTACCCACGTGTTCGCTCAGGCGGCTGATTCGATGAACGCTCCAGAAGCATGTCGCCGGTTTCAAATTGCTGGAAGGTCTCCAACTCGAGTTCATCTACCAGTCGCGCCATATCGGTCTGGAATGCGGGCCAGAACCAGGAGGGCCCGAGATCGAACCCCACAACGCCTGACGCATCCGGTTTACCATCAGAGTGGATCGTAGAAGCAATCCGCCCACCAAGAATCTCCCGGGCCTCAAGAACGACATAGTCTTTGATGCCCTTCTTCTCAAGTGAATAAGCGGCGTACAAACCCGCCAGGCCGGCGCCAACAATGGCGATGCGAGCGTTTTGCATGAATAAACTTCCTATGATGATCGTGATGCCTGGGTGAGTAGACTGATACGCGCCATCACTGCAAATTGTTTATTGGGATCAAAATTTCGTTTCGCCTCAAAAACCAGGGCATGAACGGTGCGTTATATCGCGCCCAGACTGGCTTGCCCTGAATAATGAATCCCTTTTTGTTGATCCATTCTTCCAACTTCGACTTGTTCTTTTGATAGCTCGATTTGCTCCAAAACCCGGAGTACTCGATGGCTGCCATCGTCCGCTCGGGCACTTGGCGTATGGTGATCCTCTCATCCCTGGGTTTCGGAGTGGTCTGCATCGTATATGATCCCGGCATCATAAAACTGACCGCCCATTTCCCGTCGACCTGGGTCTGGCCTACCGGTGCCGTCATGTCGATTTCCTGACCCTCTGCCACCTGGCCAACGGGCGCGGTCATGGCGATTTTCTGCTGGGATTGGTTATTGCCGGAAATGTATTTAAACAAACGACCAAACGCTTCACTGCCCGCGTCTTCAAATTCCGTATCGACGACTGTCTCTGCAACAATATGCGGCTCGTAAAGACGTACTTCCGAGTTCTCCTCCTTCAGGAGGACTGTGTATTCCGCTTCTTCTGTCGCCATGGTGGTTGCCGATAGGAACATTGAGCAAAGGGAGATTAAGAGCGTTGCCTGCCGTTTAAGCATGGTGTTTCCTTTCATATTGACCTTCAAGTCCGAGGCCCAGCCTCAAGGTCATGATACGCTTCATTGAGACACGGCGTTTGCTAAACAAAGAGCTGAGATGACACCTGCCAATCCGATGTTTACAGCGGCAAACGAATACTCTGACGAATCCTTTATCAAAAAGGTTGTTCCGAGATGGTAATGCTTGGGGGAATAGATTTGGCATGGCAAAGCACACGAAACCCAACAGCGATAGCCTTTGGCGAGCTTGAAGGTTCTGTGCTTAAACTGACGAAGATAAAGGAACGAATTTTCAGCCCGCAGGCGGTAGTAGCCGAGCTTCAATCCGTCCAGGCGCTCCAAGGCATTGCTATCGACGGCCCACTAATCATTAACAACGAAACTGGCCAAAGGGCCTGTGAGCGATCCCTGAGCCGAGAGTATGGGTCAAGACATGCTTCCTGCCATGCCTCAAATCTTACCCTCTACCCGAATGCGGATGGTGTCCGAATTGCAGCGGAACTGGAACAACGTGGTTTCAAACATTTGGGCCCGCAAAGAGAGAAATGGCAACTGGAGTGTTACCCGCACCCTGCCATTATTGAGATTTTCCAACTTCCCGAACGACTCAAATACAAAAAAGGGAGAGTGGCGGCAAAGCGGGAGGGCCAACAAAGGCTCGCAGAATTCCTGCTCGGCCTCAAAGAGACAGGCTCAATCGGACTCAGCGTTCCTGATGACGTTCGCCACTTTTTCGATCCGCAACATATTTCCAGGCTTCGAGGCAGCGCGCTCAAACACAATGAAGATGTACTTGATGCAGCGGTCTGCCTATATATCGCAGCTCTTTATCAGTCCGGACATCCACAGAAGGTCTTCGGCAATACTGAAGACGGCTACGTGGTTGTGCCTGACTGCGCTACTTAAGAATCGCCACTGGACGTCCGCACATGTGGGCGGCCAAATGCCAGTGCTCTAATGTCGTCGCCTATTTGTCTCAAATCCGCCGCATAAGATGACTCGATACGCGAACGCATCTGTTTTACTTGCTCTCTTTTTCGCTCGCGATTTCGTGAAAATAGGATGCGTTGGAGCGAACTTGTTAATTCTGTATTTTTCTCGGGCTGACTCTTGAGCAACGCGCTTCTCTTCTCGCCTCTCCTCAGCCCTCTTGAGCTCTTTCGCAAGCTGCTTAAGCACTGCCTTTGGGTGCTTGTATTTCAACAATTGACGCCTCAATTCAGTAATTGCGTCTGAACGACCCTCTTTGGCTCCCCGCATCAGAATTAGTAGTTGTGAAGGAACGCTTGCACTGTCTAATTGAATCGAATTCATCACCTAAACCTCGATCGTTAATTCCGATTTAACGAAATGATCAGCATCTCTGAAAACCGCTTTAGCGAGTTTTGAGAGTAGTGAGCAAATAGGACATTCTTTGATCCGAAAAGTGATGAATTGTGGCGACACCCTATCCGGAAGGAAATTACTTCGACGAACACGCCGAACAATTCAAACCGTCCGTCCTTATGGTTATAGTCCCAGCTGAACGCAAAATTCTGAGAGGCCAACTCTGGCAGCAGTTTGTCAGAAACATTTCACATAGTGGCGGAAATTGGGTTTATGACAGAAGAGCGCTGTCCATTTTGCAGCATTACCAAAGATCGCATTCTCCTAGAGAATGACAGTGGTTTTTTAATAAGCGATGGATTTCCGTTTTCACCTGGGCACAGCTTGATTATTCCCCGCGACCACTACGCAGATTTCTTCGAGATTCCCGAAATCGTTCGCACTGACCTCTTTCGACTAGTAGATGAGGGCAAGAGAATGCTGGGTAGCTCACTCGACCCAGACGGCTACAACATCGGAATCAATTCGGGATTAGCAGCTGGCCAAACTGTACAGCATCTTCATATCCACTTAATCCCCCGGTTCAGCGGGGACCAAGAAGACCCCAGAGGTGGTATTCGCTGGATATTCCCCGACAAGGCTAGGTATTGGACATGAAACCGAAGACCGCTCCTGCCCTGAGAGCTTTAAAATAGATGAGTGCCGTAAATCGCGACGTAGGCAAGAAAGTTGGTGAGTACCGTTACCTCCATGACTCCGCACTTCATGTTCTCGAACCAGAGGTTCAGCAACGGATAGCTGATGCCGCCTCCAGAGCTTCAATTGTCATTGGTAAGCACTTCAACGTTGTGAAACTTAGTTCGCGAACCGAGGACCTTACCCTTTTGAACTACCCAACGTTTTTCGAAGAAGCTTTCCCGATACTTGAGGAGTCTTGGAAATTTGACCTGGAGAGTCTGGACCATCGCTACCGTGTTTACTCGGAATCAATAAACCCGCCGATTCTCCACCGAAAAGAACTCCTGCTGACACCTAATCACGAGGAGGTCCCGCGCTTCTCAGCTCTAACGAAGGAAGCTGAAAGTGTAGGACTATTCGATGACACCAAGCGAATCGGCTTCCTGCAGGAATGGGAACGTCTACTAAAAGACAAAGGCTATGAGGTAGTCGACCATTCACTAATCCCCGTGGCCAACGAGGAAACAGGTTCTCAACTAGAACCGCAGAGTAACGAATCACAGCAGATTCAAAGGCATCTAACGGCGTTGACGAGAATCCAGATGTCCGCGCCAATGCAAAGTCTGGCCCGTTACGGATATTTAGATGGTTCTAAGTCCATTTTCGATTATGGGTGCGGGAAAGGTGGAGACCTACAGCTTCTGAAAGAAAACGGCGTAAAAGCCGCAGGCTGGGACCCTTATTACGCGCCAAACGACAAAAAAGAACCGGCCAATATCGTCAATATGGGCTTCGTCATAAACGTCATCGAAGATGCTGAAGAGCGCAGCGAAGCTCTTCAATCGGCATTTGGACTTGCTGAAGAATGCTTAGTTGTCTCTGCCATGCTTGAAAACGCAAACGCGCGAAGCGGCATGCCCTACAAAGATGGTGTTCGAACATCGAGAAATACCTTCCAAAAGTACTTTTCTCAGTCGGAACTCGCTGCATACATCGAGTCAACCCTTTGGAAGGAGCCGGTCCCCATAGCACCTGGTGTTTTCTACGCCTTTAAAACGTCTGAAGCCGAAGCCGATTTCTTTGATCGTAAAAACTCTCGACGTCGCACTCCAGTCAATGCTGCGGTAAGGCGAAAAGTAGGTCACTCACAACCCGCGAGAAAAAGAGCGTCCTCTTTCACACGAAAATATGAGAACAACTCTGAGCTACTAGAGAGGTTGTGGTCCTTCTGGCTTGAACTGGGCAGAGAACCCAAACCAAATGAAGTCGACGACCTAAAGAAGATTCGAGACTGCTTAGGATCTTATCCCTCAGCTTTGAAAATACTCGTGACGCAAAAGGGTGAAGAAGGCGAAGCGATGCTGAAAACAGCTCAGCAGCAGCGCAATAGCGACCTGATTGTTCAGTTCGCTGAACGCAAGTTCTATCGAAAGCCCCTGCCTCGCCCTTTGCCCGAACGTTTAAAAGAGGATATCAGGCATTTTTTCGGTAACCAGGCCAATGCGTTGACTGTTGGAGAAGAGTACCTGGTTAGCATTTTGGACAAATCAAGGATCCATTCAGAATGCGCTGAATCAGCCCAGAAAGGTATCGGGTGGCTAGATGGCAGTCACTCGCTGCAGCTGCACACGGATTTGATCCCCAGGCTACCTCCAACTCTGAGAATCTACATAATTTGTGCATCCAGCCTGTATGGAGATCCAAGCTCGGCTGATCTCGTTAAAATTCACATCCGCTCAGGGAAATTGACGCTGATGATTTTCGACGATTTCACCGGGAAAGCTATCCCTCGAATGCTGGAGCGCACCAAAATCAACCTGATGAACCAACGGATTGACGTTTATCGATATGGAGAGGAATTCGAACCTCCCAACCTTTATTTGAAAAGCCGATACCTTCACGAGGACCAAGGCGGCTATTCTGAGCAACTACGATTCGATGAAAAACTGGAAGAGATGCGAATAGCCGATTTCAGCGGCTTCGGTCCATCTCCATCTGAATTTGAACAAATCCTCCAAGACAATCGGCTATCGATTGATGGTTACACTTTGGGAAGAAGCCGAGATATTCCGCACTTGGATAGCGCTTGTGGCAGATATTTTAAGTATCGAGACTTTATCGAATGCGGGGAGACGCAGGAAGCAGAGCAACTTGAGAATCGCCCCGAACGACCTGAGACCTACACAGCGCTTTTCGACTTAGCAACGAACCTGTTAGACCCAATCATTGACTACTTTGGTATGGTCCGGCTCACATACGGCTTCTGCTCAGCCCAATTGAACAAGAAGATTCCGGGTCGAATCGCACCAAAGCTCGACCAGCATGCGTCTCACGAGCTCAACAGACTAGGGAACCCAATCTGCGAACGACTCGGCGCCGCAGTCGACTTCATCGTCGAATACGAAGATATGTTTGAGGTCAGCCAGTGGATAGCGGAAAATCTCGAATTCGACAGGCTCTATTTTTACGGTAAGGATCGCCCGATTCATTTGAGTTTCAGTGAGTCACCAACCCAGCAGGTGACTGTCATGAAGCGCGGCGGGAAGGCACAAAAGCTTCTTCCCAGATCGTACTCTGTAGATAACTTTTTAGACTTACAAACCACACCAATTTAGCAATGCTACTCGTCGGGATATTGACCTGGAAGTTTATTTTAGATAACTTCACTTCCAATTGATATTTCACTTCCGAGCATGGAGGCCCTCGTGGACGAGTTCTCTCATACCTTCCCCGCAGCCAGGGGTATACAGTCTGGTCGGCCGTGCTACGTCGCCATGTGTCCACTCCGCCTCGTACCGAAAATCTTCATTTTCGATGGGCAGGAAGTTCCACCGGAATTAAGAGCTCAGAGAGTCCTTAACAGAACCAGAATTCCCGACATTGTCAGCTACCTAGTGGACAATCCCTCAGACTATACGCTCTCAGGCATTACCGCCTCAGTTGATGGACAAGTCTCGTTTGAACCCAGCACGGACACCGGACTTGGTCAAAATCTTGGACTGCTCTCGATTCCCATGGATGCCAAGATCCTGATCAATGACGGACAACACCGTCGAGAAGCAATCGTTCAAGCAATCGAACAGAACCCAGAACTTGGCTACGACAACGTGCCAGTGCTCTTTTTCATCGATGATGGCCTCAAGCGTAGTCAACAGATGTTCGCCGACCTGAACAAGCATGCAGTGCGGCCAAGCGATTCAATAAGCACTCTCTATGATCATCGCGATGCCCTATCGGAGCTGGCGCGGAATGTTGCGAAGAACGTGAAAGTCTTCTCACGATTAACCGAAATGGAGAGATCCAGCATCTCCAATAGAAGCAGTAAGCTTTTCACGCTTTCAGCGATCAAAAATGCATCCAAAGCCATGCTCATGAAGGGTAAAAATGATCCCATCACGCAGGATGAGCAGGAACTAGCGATCGATTTTTGGAACGAGGTAGCTCTAAATATGAGGGACTGGCAGCTCGCCCTCGAAAAGAAAGTGGCGACTTGCGACCTACGAGAACAATACGTCCATGCGCATGGGGTCATGCTACAGGCTATGGGGCAAATTGGCGCGGACCTACTATTCAAGCCCAAAACCCAGTGGAGCAAGATTCTAAAAGGCCTGCAGGAAATCGACTGGGCACGCGCAAACGCTGACTGGGAAGGTCGTGCAATGCATCACGGTCGCATAAGCAAAGCTCGCAGCAGTGTGGTTCTAACCGGCAACTACATCAAACAGCAACTTAGTGTTCCGCTTACACCCACGGAGCAGGAATACGAGGAGTCGTTCAAGAAATGACGGCACAAGAACAGTTCGTCTATCCGACCCACTTAAACATGATTCAAGAGTTCTCTCTCGGAAATCGCCCTCTCGTAGACCTGGTTCGAGAAATACAAACAATATACTGCTCAGATGACCGACCCTGGATCATCGGCTTTAGTGGCGGCAAAGACTCCACCTGCGTTTTATCACTCATCTACATGGCTCTGCTTCAACTGCCAGCCGAAAAGCGCAAAAAACATATCTACGTGGTCTCTTCTGACACGCTGGTAGAAACACCAGTAGTCGTCGATATGATCAAGAAAGTGATCAACACCATAAACGAATCGGCACCCCGAGAAGGCTTGCCGATTAGTGCGCACACTGTTGTTCCGAAGACTGATCAAACTTTTTGGGTCAATTTATTGGGCCGTGGGTACCCTGCCCCAAATCAGACGTTTCGCTGGTGCACCGAGCGAATGAAGATTGATCCAGTGAGCGAGTTTATTCTCGATAAAGTGGCTAAGTTCGGCGAAGCCGTTGTAGTTCTGGGCTCTCGTAGTGAAGAAAGCGCTTCTCGTGCCCAAGTTATCGCCAAGCACAAGATTGACGGCTCGGCCCTAAGCCGCCACAGCTCGCTTCCAAATGCCTACACCTACATGCCAATCGAAAGCTGGTCGGCTGATGAAGTCTGGATGTATTTGATGAGCGCTCCTTGCCCCTGGGGCGGCTCAAACCAGGAATTGTTGGAACTTTACAAAGGTTCGAACCAAGGCGAGTGTCCGTTAGTAATCGACAAAAGCACCCCGTCCTGCGGAAACAGCCGTTTCGGCTGCTGGACTTGCACCGTAGTTACCGATGACAAAGCACTTCACGGACTCATTGAGTCAGGCGCCAACTGGATGAAGCCTCTATTGGCTTTCAGAAACAAACTCTATCAATCCCGGCAACCTGATAATGCGGAAGAGTACCGCAACTTTCGTCGTCGAACAGGCCGAGTTTCATACAATTCTGGCGACATCAACGACGATACGGTGCAAGAGGTTCGGCACATACCTGGCCCCTACTGGCTTTCCAAAAGAAAGGAGTTTGTGCGGGAGCTGCTCTCCATCGAGAAACAGATTAACGAGGACGGGGAAGAGATCGAGCTCATTACCCGCCCCGAGCTTCACATGATCAGAAGAGAGTGGCTGAGAGATCCGAACGAACCGGATTGGGAAGACTCTCTTCCAGGCATATATCGAGAAGTTTACGGAGAAGATCTCGACTGGATCGAAGACGACGCAGGCGCTTTCACACGAGCGGATTCGGAGACGCTGGAGAGGCTTTCCGAAAAGTATGGAGTACCCGCTGCCCTCATTCGCAAGATGCTTGAAGCCGAGCTGCAAGTCTCCGGTCTTGGCAACCGTCGCGGCATTTTGAACAGTTTGGAGAGTATTCTTCAGCGCGACTGGGAAGATTTAGAAGCCATCAATGAACGCAATCAATCCTTCCGCATGCGTGGCAAACCTTACGTCACGGAAGTGAAAAAAGAATTTTCAGAGTTTTTGCCCAATGCTGATTAGAGAACTTACGCTGACCGACTTCCGCGTGTACGAGGGGGCCAATCATTTTAATCTCGCTCCCGAAAAGCGTGCCGGTAAAACGCGCCCTATCATACTATTTGGTGGACTGAATGGTGCCGGTAAAACCAGCATTCTTCTCGGTGTAAGGCTAGCTCTGTATGGACGCTTATGCCTTGGCAACACGGTTTCACAAAAGCGCTATGATCAGTTTCTTCTCGACGCAATACATCATTCGAAAGAGACGGGCCGATCTGCCAACTCAGCTTCTGTGGAACTCGCGTTTACCTACGCAAAGCTTGGTACAGAGAGTCAGTACCGCGTTAAGCGTGAGTGGCAACGCAAGGGGAAAGGTATCAAGGAAGCACTCACGATCCTAGAGAACGGCGCACCCATTAAAGGACTGAGCTACGACCAGGCTCAAACCTTTCTGAATGAGCTGATTCCTGCCGGTGTATCCGATTTGTTCTTCTTCGATGGGGAAAAAATTGCCCAACTTGCCGATGACACCGGCGGCATCGCACTAGAGCAATCCATCAAGAAATTACTTGGACTTGATCTGGTCGAAAGGCTCTCTGGCGATTTAACCGTTCTTAACAGAAATCTCGCCAAAAGCTCATCTGCCCAGGAGATTCAGGCAGAAATTGGCTCCCAGCAATCCGAGCTAGAGAGCTGCCGTGACCGTATCGAATCTGTTCGTCAAGAGATCGCAACCGTCCGCGCCCAGCGCGCTGAGATACAGGAACGCTCGAACAAGCTTCAAAAGAATATAGACGATCGCGGCGGGCATTTCTCCGCCTCTCGCGGGCAACTCGAAGCACAGCTAAAAAAGCTCCAAGACGATCGTGATAGCTTAGTGTCGGACATCAGCAGCCTAATTGCCGACGCTGCACCGATCGCTTTGGCAGAGGAGTTCTGCACCAGAACTGAAAATCAAATCGAGCAGGACCTTCGCCTACAAGGTCGCCTGAACGAACACAGGATTTATACCGAATACCGAACGAAACTCAAAAACTCTCTCGACTCGAAGCTATCACCAGATACTTTAGCTACTGTACTCACCGAAATAGATGGGCTCGGTTCGAACTATAAAGATCCAGATTCTGAAGTCTTAGTTCATGATTTAACACCGTCCCAGGCGGGTCACATCTTTTCTAATTTCAAGGAAGCTCGGAAGCAGAAGTACGACGTAATTGAGCTATTTGGTGCTCTCGATCGTGTTGAAGCGGAGCTTGATGAAATTGGAGCATCGCTGGCGCGCGCTCCAGACGATTCATTGATAGCTTCTGATTTTGAGAGTTTGCAGCAACTACAGCAAAAGCTCGGTGGGTTAGATGCTGAAATCGAATCTCTACGCGCGCGAGGAAAAGATATCGCGAATGAAGCCGTCGATGTTGCTCGTCGACTTGACCGACTGTACGAAACTGCTGCCAAGTTGAGCGACCAAAAAAGAGTACTCGATTACATCAATAACGCTAACGTTTTACTCGAGGAGTATGTTGACCAGACAGCCACCGCCAAAGTACGAGACCTTGAACTCCAGTTCACCGATTGCTTTGCCAAGCTTGCTCGCAAAGAGGACATGGAACTACAGATTCGGATCGATCCTAAGACCTTCCACGTAGAACTACTGACCGGTAACGGGCGGACAATAGCGAAAGACGAGCTTTCAGCCGGTGAAAAGCAGATATTCGCAATTGCCGTACTTGAAGCTCTTGCAAAAACTTCTGGGCGCCAGCTCCCCATGATCGTTGATACGCCGCTGGGACGGCTCGATTCAGAGCACAGAAGTAAGCTGATAGAAGGCTACTTTCCTACCGCAAGCCACCAGATGATTGTTCTCTCAACAGACACCGAAGTGGATGAATCATTCTATGCTGAGCTCGCGCCCGATATATCCATGGCGTATAAGCTAGAATACGATTCAAAAGCCGGAGCAACTCGCGTCCGCGAGGGGTATTTTTGGCAAGAGAAGGAGGCAAGCTAAGATGTTCCCTACCCGCATACAGCTGAGTAAAAGAACTTGGGATCGCTTGCAATACCTGCAAACAAAAACACGACTCACACCGAATGTCCTTGCACGTGCGGCAATTGCGTTGGCGCTACGCGATACACGTACAGCGAACATTAATGGGACCAAACCCGATCAAGTGCACGTCATCAATCGTGACGTTCTATTTGGTGATCAAGAAAAAGCTTACGAAGCCTTGGTCCGACAATTTTGTTCAGAGCAAAAAACCGACTCTGACCTCCAAAGCATTATTCGGTCATTAGTTGATAGTGGGTTGCATAAGATGGGACACGTAAAAAGACTCTCGGACCTGCAAAGCTTCTTCTCTTGAAGAATTTGGGCAATGCCTTGAACTTCTACACTTCGAAAACTCCCGAAGGGCATCTCATGCTTGTCAGTCCCTAGCACCTACTTTAGGGACAACACCAAACTCGTTTCCCAATCGAATAGGATAGTACTGTCAGGCCCACCAAACAGCTTCAATGAAAGAGATCGTTGGACATGAAAGTTATAAAACACATAGAGCCGAGGCGACTTTCCCAATGCGAAATCTGAAATGTTACTATCAAATATAACGACAGCAGCAATATGACTGAACCTCTTCGTACCAAAAAAGTAGTCCGTAGGAATGCTCCCCTTTCCAGGTCTTGAAATTGACTTTCTGACCTCATAACCCCTTTTACCAGTTTCTCTATCAAAACCCCCTATAATAAATCCTTGGCCTTCCCCATATAGCGATTGTCCTCCAACATCGGCAATATCAAAATACTCGACTTTCCGAAACTGATTTACACCGATTACGATGACACACTGTTCCTTTAACTTAACTAAACCTTTATTTATGCGTTTACTAAACTGATCGGCTTTATAAACAAAACCCTGAGTCACTCTTGCCCTAACTAAATCCAGCTCACTCCGCAACTCTTCCCTGTCGGATTCGGTAACCTTCCAAAGATCAGAAATTTTGCCTGCCGCTAATCGTTCGCAACTCAGGATTCGGCGATGAATAATCTGTCCGGCGGAGCCTTCCTCCCCTCTTTTAGGTGCGACATTTTCGAATTGGACTCCTTTATCTCGCCAGAAGATTTCAGAATCCGAGCATCCCGGGCCTCTATGTATCGGATGAAGATCACCACGCTCAAGGTAGTGCCAAAAGTAAATTTCGGACCAGCTCTCCTCGGCGTGGGTCTTAATCTGCATCTGATTAATATAGTTCTGATCTACTTCGGGGCTACTAAGAAAAGATGACCAGGCAATTTCAAACACCCGTCTTAGCCGAAGATCATGCGCTTTACCGCTCCGATTTGCCTCCGATCATCGAACTAATACTGGAGACAAATCTCTTCGGTCCACATCAGACCGACGGCAATAGGAGTCTATTTACCTATTTTCAGTCAAATGGAAATTCTCTTTTATTTCAGCACAATACTTTCCGAAGATATTTTCTGACCGTGTTACGAGACCAACAACTCAGCTCTAATTTCTTTAATTTTCCGGAATTGCTTGGGATCTCGTACATCCTCATTGATCATATCGAGCAGAAGGGTCTCTGCCAGCTTTACATTCTTAGGTATCATTTGCTTGGAGATAGGATCCCAAAGAATGTGATGCCAATCCTCGTGTAACAAATCCAAATTGGCACCCAAGATCGACCCAATGGACGATACAAGATCATACCCTTTTTCAGTTAAAAATTGAGTGGCTCGCGCAAATGCTCGCTGACCTACCGGCCTGAAAAGTAGGTTATTGAACTCTTCATTTCGATAATCATAAGGCAATCTAGAACGATCAATAAAAACTTCTTTTAGCTCACCACTCATTTTGAAAAGATTCGAAAAATAGTCACAGCAAAAATAATAATGCCTATCTAAATATTCCTCAGCTGGCCTACTATTTTCAAAAATCCTTTTACCATCCGCATTGTGTAGGTCTTTCACCAACTCATAGAGTCCAACAATACTAGTGAACGCTCGCGAATCTCTCTTATTCAGTGCTGAATTAGACGAAAATGAAACGAGATCTTCTCCATCTGAAAACAAGCCAAACTCATCAACAAGCCTTCTCGTAACGATAGCGAACCCGTTGTCTTCATCAAGAGCAATCGTTGCTGCTGTGGAGACAGCCTTTGCCTTTTTATTAACAGTAGTGAACAATCTCCGAGTTCGAAGCCTGCCTTGCTCAGAAGACTCATCATGCCCAACGAAGATTGCACAGATATTCTCAAGCCCTAATTCATTACGATTCTCGGACTCTGCAAGTGCTTTTTTTATACCAGCAACCCGATGCTGACCATCGATTGCAAACAGTTTTTCTTCTCCACTGAAAGAAAGAACCCCAACTTTTCCGCTTATCTCATCCCTCTGATCTTCTGTAGCTTCTATATCAGGTGTATTGTAATTAACTTCAATTGGAGCCCAGTTAGGATCCCCATCATAAACACCAACAATCACAGCACCAAGAAATCGCTGATCATTCCCTAAAATATAATCAGAAATCTCCCCTGAATGCTTTTCAATTGCTTCACGTTGGATCCATTCCGATAATTTTCTGCTCCTATGAATCTCATCGGGGGACTTGATAAGCCTCTCTACATTCTGAAAAGTCAAAGAGCAAACGTAATAAACCCAATCACCTACCCTAGACTTTAGGGCTGGCAGTAAAATTCTATCACTCATTAGAACGCCCTCTGAGCTTTATTTATTTCACCCGAATACTTTGTGTTAAATGGTGGGATCAAAGATTGAATCATAATGTCCTCGATCTGTTCTGCGTCAGCAACAGATTTCGTAACCGTATAGTAATATTTCAGGTGCCCATTCCATCGATTGATCATTTTGTGAACTTTATCTCGAGTTGTCGTCCGCGGCGTAAGATTTAACTCGCCAATATACTTTCTTATCCGATCACGTAGTTCCGTCGCTTTACCTACATAAAAAACCGTGTTTACAGGCAACACCCCAAATAGATTTGGCTCCACAACGAAAACATAGACACCGGGCTGATCAGGGATTGTTTTGACGTCTGAGGGAGGAAAATCCGAAACATTCCACTCAAGACTGATATGCCGTCCCGCTTCCCAGGCGCGAGGAAAACAAGTGATGCAGACTTCATGCCGTTTTAGTAGAGCAGCGGGCTCTCCATTATCCCATTCTTTATCAGAGAAAATATTAGCCATTGGATGCCTTTTTTATTACACCAACCTGGCGCTGGCAGGTGGACTTTTAGATTAGGAAAGAAATAGCCTTCACTGAAAGTACGCTACTGGTCATTTTAACTCCCAAAATGCCAAATCTTTCATTTTGGTCACTTTCTTTTTCCCGTCCACGCACAGGCTGTAGTGTTTATCCAACTTTCTGATTTGCATCATAAAATGTTCTTCATCCTGTTTGTTCTGGGTATTAAAAATTGCCTTAATTTCCTGCGACTTGATATTCGCAACTTGGTGTATCACCCATGACAAAATCAACGTGGAGTAGTCATTGTCACCGGTCTTGAAGTGTTTTAACTCTTGTGTCGAAAGGATTGTGCCCACTCCGAACTCACGCCCCTCCTTAAGGATCTTCTTCAGACTCTCAAAATCTTGCGACATAAAGTTATCAGCCTCGTCAACCAGAATCATCTTTGAGATCTGACGGAAATTGCCTTCAAGCTTTGAGCTGCCTTGCTGATGCATCTGGGTGTAGAAGAGGTCCAACGTCAATGCTACCACTAGATTTTGAATAGTACGGTCATAGCCAGAGAGATTGATGACTGTAACACCATTAATCAAGTCGTATAACGATTGAGTCTTGTTCGTGTCGGGCTCAAAGATTTCGTAGGCAGACAGCACTTCCAACGCTGCATAAAGGGAGTCATGGTCAATTTTCTCTTGCTCCTGAAACTCCACCCATACATCTTCCAGAGTTGGAGCAGGTCTTGCCCACGTATTCTCGTCGCTCGAGTAGATACCTGCGGCTTCATAGGCATCACGAATGACGGACCTTAACTTGCTTTGCTGCTTGACCCCAAGGTTATAAGATTTGGTCATGGAAGAAATGAACTGCCCAGCAACGTGCACCGGAAGCTTTTTCTTATCACCAAACAACGCAAACGGGTTGAACGGCAAACAATCAAGCTCGAAAACCTCGGCATTGGTCGCTTCTGTAAAGTCGTCTGCTATGTAGTCTGCCTTGTAGTCGAAGATCAAGATGCCAATTGGAGTGCCGTCAACGTTATGGTGTTGATTACGAACCAACTGGGTGATTAAGGATTTTGTGAACTGGGTTTTGCCCGTTCCCATCGTGCCAATAATTCCAGTGTTGGTATTGAACAACTTGTCAGTATTCGTCGGCTCCCAATAAACCCTGTTACCGGTCTGCACATCCGTACCAAACTGGATTGCCAGGGGGGGGTTAGAATCGTCACCCTCTTCGTTATTAACGTCTTCTGACGGGCTCTCGGCCGCAGCATGCAAACTTCCCGGTTTTGATTTTGCGAAAGGGTACATAACCTTATCTGTTCGACTGCTGCTTGAAGTTTGGCCTTTCTCCTCTCCAAGAACTTTAGGGTCCTCCTGGGTAAACGGCTTCAGGAAATATTGCCTCGGAATATGCAGAAGTGAGGAACTTTTTATCTTGTCTCGCAACTCCTTATAGGGCGTCCGAACTAATTGGCCTAGGAGGCCCATGGGTATTTCTGCCTCTAACACACCGTCTTTGAGCTCGTACTTCTCTTCAAAACAAGACTCGTTATTTATGTGCGCAACAACGATAGCCTCAGGATAACCATCGGGCAGCTCACCAATACTGTAGTTGCCTTCAAGCCATGCCTCCCGGTTGCTCAAAAGACCTGAAAAATGGTCAGTCTCGAATACCTCGTAGAGCTCGTATTTCTCAATTTGGAGCAATACCTGGCGAACAAACAACCCCCGGTAGAGCTTGGCTTCAAGCGTGTCGGGGGTCGGCCCAAGCAGATTCTTTCCCATGTACTGCTTTAGCTCGAGTGCCTGTTCCTTAGCTTTGGCGAAATCTGGACGACCGCCTGCCTTCACCTCTACGGGGAGGAGATATAAGCGATCATCTTTGAATCCTGCGAACAAGATGTCATCAGAGATAGCACCCATGCGAATGTTTTTGTTATGGCGGGAAAAATCACTATCCGACATCGCGAGACCAATATTGCCGGCTACGCGAATCATCTCTGCGACCGATATTGGAACCCAGGTGATGTCTGACTGGGCGAGCATTGTGCTAACAACCTTGTAAGCTCCAATAATCCCCTCCTTCGCGGTCTTCTCCTTAGACGGATCAGTAATCAGCTTCAGCAGCCATTCACCATTGAAGGCATTGAACTCACGGATCAATTCATTTCCAGCGCTCCCTAGCACGTTCTTATACAGATCGATTTGCTTTGTAACGGTAATTGCGTCGTAGCCAGATGAGCTCGTGTATTGATCTGAATAATGGATCAGGATTACTCCAGCCTTCGCCTGAAAAAACTTGAGCGTAACCTTGGGGTCAATGATGGTTGTCCACAGAGAGCTATCGTATGAGCGTTCGAGCAACGCCATGAATTCCTGGCTCACGGCAAGGCTGATGGCAGAATGATCGTGGTAGACGTCATTCTTCGATTGGGACGGGCGCCACAACGTTCCTATCAGCTTGGCCAGTTTCAGATGAGGAATGTCATCGTAATCTACGCCACTCAACCCAAAGGCGGTAAAGTATCGATCACCCTCACTGCGTGAGGATTCACCCGACAACAAGCCTCCACACGCGATGCCAGACAAGTGATCGCTAATACTGTTGTCGACAGCCTCAACTTTCTGATCATTCTTGAAAAATGTTAGGTGTGCGTAGGCCTGTTTCTCAACGTTTTCATGCCGGAACTTGCTGAATGTCAGCCGGGTTCTTAACAAGTCAATAACCGCATCTGCGTTACGGCGCGCGGCGCCCTTGTCTAATCTGTAGGTATCCTTGATTTCTTCATACATTCCCATTTCTGCGAACTTATCGAATTCAGTCTCAATAAGTTCTTGATCATAGAGGTTCACATGTATGTGAAGGCCGTCCTGCAGGTGAGCTTGATAGTAAGAAACGAGGCCCTGAAAAAGTTCAGTATTCTCCGCGTTGTTGACTGAATTGATAAGTAGTGGTGCATCGTCAACTTGAAGGAATAACTGGTTAAATGTGCTAGTGAATTCTTCAATCTTGTGTTTGACCAGATTGGTGACGAAGTCAAAGCTAGTTTCCTGGTGAGGCACAATCTCTAGCCAGAAAGGGTTCTCCGTGACCGCCTGCGTATAGTTGTATTGGTTTTCCTTATCGAATAAGTGGGGGATCAGCCCCCTCGGATTTAACCGGCTCTTCGTCACCTCAGGCAATTGACGGAAACTCCTCGCTTCACCGTCCAGTACAATTTCTTCTACCAGATTGAGGTAATAAGACATCACCAGTGGATGGAATGGGGAGAGGAATCGCTTTTCGTTAAGCGTCACAAAGCCTAGCCGAACCACTAATCGCTCTGAGTAGCTCAATGACTTACCCGTGGGAATTTGTTCTAAGTAATCGATACAGGCATGGACATATTCCTTGCCAAGCGCCACGAGCTCTGGCGCCCAGCTGGCTAGAGAAGGTAACGTTTTGTGCTTTTGGAAATACCCAATTAGTGCTGAGTAGGCCTCGTATAGAGCAGAGTCAGCGAGTTCTAACCCTGAACTAGGAATTCCTTTTTTGCGATCATTGTCCCATTCAACGCAACCTTCACTAACAAATGCCGATTCCGCTTGTAACAGCCATTTTCTCAGGAATAGAGGCTCCGACTCCTGATTATCGAAAACGACTGTCTCTTTGCCTGGCTTGTAGACACCGTTGAATTCATCGTTCTTGAAGAGCCTGGCGAATCTATTCGTATCGAATATGACAGGCAGCCTGAGAGTTTCTTTGCTCGGCTCACCCTCTACTAAAACCTCAAGCTCCGAGTCACCGTTGGTCAGAGTAAAACTGACTTCATCGGATTCGTCATAAAGCTGACCGAAATCCACCTTCCCAAATTCTGTAGTAGCGATCGTTTGCCCACTATCCTTGAGCTCGACCGAAGAGGTGAGGTCCGGATTCAATTCAAGAACATGCTGATCTGCTTGGAGAACGAGTGCCTTTCTGCGGTAATCTACAAGGAACCTATTTTCAAACGCAGATAAATAAAAAGTCCCCTCCCGAATAATCATACAGTGGAAGCTGTATTTCTCATTCGCGGCGTCTCGATTTAGCCGCAGGCTGAAAAACTTGGGCTCGACACCGACATCACCAGAAATGCTGAAAGTGGATTTGTCTCCTCTTGATGAGAAATCTATGTCAATAAACTCTGATATCGATTTGGGCTGCAACGCTAGCTCTCGCTTTTCTAGGCGCTGCCCAACGAACCCGATCTTGAAATTAAATAATTCTTGATCTGCAGGAACTTCGACTATGAGGTGTTTGTCCCGACGCCCAGCTGCTGTCTCTTTTTTATCTCGAACATCGACTTCGCAGCCGTTGACCGTCACGCCCTCATAATCGAGCGTGAGATTCTTCTGCCGGTCCTCTTCCGCCCTAAAATCGCCGTAGTTCAGGTCTTTCCAAGAAACCTCCGGGTTATCACCGAAATGCTTCTGTATGAACTTCGAGCCGAATTTGGTGAGCCTGTCTTCCAAATCGTTAGGAAAGTGCTCAACCGCGAACTCTATCTCTTCACGTAGTTGACGATTCGCCTCCAGGCGACGAGAAACTTGCTTCTCGTTGGAATTACTCAAAACCTGAGGATCGTTAAAAAGCCCCAACTCCTGGAAACGAAGATCTCCATCAATCACCGCATCGTGAAGATGTCGAAACCCGAAAACACTAGATCCTTCTTCGTTGATGACGCGCACCTGATGCTCGAGAAGACAGCGAGACGCCACCTGGCTATTCATGTCATCAGAAATCAACGCGTCTAGTTTTTCTTTTGTTTGGCGCGGAGACCAAACGGCCTTGCCCTGCCCGAGATCGAATGCACTGTTTATAAGCGTATCAAGCAAGCTATTGTGAATTATCAATAGTGCACAGTTTTCAAACGGGGCTTTCTGGGCGGCAACCGCATCGCGAAGGCTGGAGATATAGTTTTCGGTGTAGCAACCACTATCAACATCTGGCTGCTCTAAATGACCAGACACCAGCAGGCGGCAACCATTAATGGAAAGATAAGAAAGTTCTTGGCCCTGAACCTCTAAAACACCGTCCCGACTCTCCAGCAATTCCGAGACAAGCCCTTTCGTATTTTCAGGGTCTGGTGACTTGAACTGGTACCGGGCGCCCGCTTCAATCCTTTCATGAAGCCAATCCCTCAAATTCGTTACAAGAAAGGCTTCAAAGTGTTTTCCGGACATATACCGCATCCCCGCTATCGCTCATTCTTTCGACGTTCCCTATTCGCTCTAAAAATCGAATGATTGCCTGTTCCGACTGCCGGTCAAACCATACCCCCCTCTTTTTGAACTCAGAAAGAAGCTCTTGAAATTGGATCTGCCTCCTATCGCCGATAGACAGGTTTGTAAGCAGCAAAAGATAATCTTGAGAAATGGTAAGCACCCGCCCAGAGCGGCCCCTTACTTGAATAAAGTGGGAAGCAACTTCGTTCTCGAATGCGTTAACGAACTTGCTGTTAACTGTGAATTGGCTGGTACCTCGTTTGCTGAATATCTCTTTAGCTGTTTCGCTTAGGAGTCCCAACATTCCTTTTACCGTTTCGGGAAACGCATCGACAGCCTGTAAACCTCGTTTTTCTCGATATCTTCTGCAGAAATCCATTAATGAGTTACGAATCCCATGTTGTTGGTGCTCTTGCATAGCCTCGACATCCTGGAGAACGCGCCACAAAGGAAACTTTTTCGTTTTCTTGTTTTGGGGCTGATTTAAGTACTCCAGCATTGATAAAACAGGAAATAAATCAGCTACCTTCACGATGAGCTGTCCAAAGGCCTCTCCGACCTGCCTTCTTTCGAGACTCGCCTTCTCCGTGTCCAGAATAAAGAAAAGCGGCTTACTGTTCGGAGGCTCTGTCCATCCATTTACATTCAGAGCGAGTTGAGCGCTATACAAAAAGTTGTATAGGTTGAAGAACAAGCTTAAATTCTCGAGGAAGTAACTAGGATGCTTGAGCAGAAAACGCAGGTCCTCTGAAAATAACTCAGAGAGGAAGGGCAGATAGGGGTGCTCTGTCGGCTCGCCGCTAGAGTCAGTCAAAAATTTCTGAAACTCTTCGATAAGTTCTTTTTCAAGAAAATTGACGTCGCTGCTCAATCTTGGAAATTCAGTTCTCTCGTGCAGAATGAAATTAGTAAGCACTTGCGAGATATGCTTATTGGTCGAAACGTCCGCTTGGGCGGTTTTGAATATCAAGAATTCCGGCGACACCTTGAAAAGCCCTGAGGCATCGCGCCCAAAATACATGGTCTCAATCAGCCCATTCATCGTGTCATCAGTTAACTTGGGCTCTAAACGAGCAAAAACAGCATCCCTAAAGCCACCTAGCGTCGCCCCTTTCGTTAACTGCTTTCGAAGTGCTGTCGACAGAACGCTTCCGGCTATAGCGTCGAAATCATAGCCGGCGGAATTTGATCTCTGCTGCCGAAACGGTAGAAAACTGTTTACCAGATTCCGTTCTTGAATTTCTTGTTCATCCAGCTCCGCAAGATTCTCAGCTACCGTCACTCTTCACCCCCAACTACAAATTCCTCGTCTTCCACTTCGTTGGTAAGAACAACCTGACTCTGAGCTTTAGAAAACAGCAATCGATCAGAATTGACGATAACCCCTAAAACATCGGCAATAATTTCTTCCAGGATGACGATAGTGTTTTTGTCATGTTTATTGGGCCGGTACCCGTCATTAATTTTGGATATGAGCTCGAGAAAGCTAACGTTCACATGGAATGTCCGTAAACGCTGATCGCCTACTTTTATACACACCGGGAACTCGTGGATATTATCAACTGGCTCTTTCTCGATTGCTTTAAAGTCCGGCCTCATACTGGCATGGGCAGAAATGAAAACGTTATTCCTACTACACAAGAACATATGACCCCGCTTTGTTAGCGAAGGCTCGAGACGATTCCCAAATCGCATCAATGCAGAAAACAAATCGTCCTTATAAAACTCACGGAGAAGAGTCCTATCGCCTCCCTCGTACGCCGCATGTAGTCGCCAAATTTCAATGTAGCGATCATATAGCGGCTGCTCGAAATCCTCGCCGAAGGTCTGATGGAAATTGTTGCCCACTTCGACTTCCTGAAGAAGATAAAAAAAACGGAGCCAACTCGCCGCATCTAACCCTCGAACATGGAGGGCATTCGCGGCATCTTGCTGAAACTCATCAAAAGCCTGCTCTTTGACTCCGAGAGGATGTTGAATCAAAAACTGATCAATTCGTCGTGACCGTATCGAGCAAGGATCGAAATGACTGATGACGTCACTTAACTCATTGTGGCCACTGACAAACAGGTTATCGAACAGCAAACCAGGGCCGGTGATTAGGTGGTGGACAAAATCAAGCAATGCTCGAGCGGACAAAAACTGATCGAACCTCAGGCGCGCGGAAAGAAGCAACTTGACGATGCGCTCTCGAACCTTCTTAATTTGCAGCAACTGATAATTGGTTGTCAGCTTATCTTGCGATACTTCGATAGATTCTAGGTATGCCCTGTAGAGCGGGTTTGCTTCTGATGCTGCAACTACTCTCTTTATCAGCTCGCTGATGAATGCCGATCCGGTCTTCCCATCTTCGAGACTGAATTTTGGATACTTTTCAAAGTTGAGAAACTTGCAAAAGGGCGTGGTCTCTTCGCCGGACTGAAGATACGCCTCAATTGCCCTCCGTATTTCCGCGTGCTCTTCGTCGCCCTGATACGAAAAATTAAAGAGCATTCCAACATTGATACCGACGACCAGAGGCTTCTCAGAACTTTTATGTTCCTCAAAAAGTTGGTCTAGCGCTTGGATTGCGTTCTGATCTGGCTTGAAGGCGTGTGTGGCATCGAGGTGAAAATGGAACTTATCGGAATAGCGTTTGTGGTAACGCTTGAGAATCTCCGACTTACCGTCACCGGAGGAGCCGCAGAGAAAGATCACCGTTTCCGGAGGTGGGCTGGAGTCCAGTAGGGCTTTGAAGTCCGTCTCGATGTCCGTCTCGACATAAAGATAATCTTTCAGCTCGTCTTCTTCTTTTTGTCCTTGCCCGAGCGTTGTTACTGCTTGGGCGGAAGACCTCGCGAGGGTATCCAGCAACCGTTTGAACTGCACGTATATCATCCTTAATCAACGGCTAATCAGAATAATGGCTCTCATTACACAGCGAAAATGAACCAGGCGTCATTTGAGGCTAACACATGCAGCAATTGTAAGCGCCAATAAATCCGCACCTGTGGCTGGCAACTGAATTTCGCCACACTGATTCCTGCTTTCAAATGAAGGAGGAATCCGATGACCACCCCTGATTTACATCAGTTCTGGCAACAG